>Ga0209960_1001053_pt1 | contig 42737 bp, 35 predicted proteins | sample ThiBiot_500_plan_2_FD_183947 | JGI IMG/M metagenome (GOLD analysis project Ga0209960, IMG submission 183947) | Wastewater bioreactor microbial communities from Cape Town, South Africa - Thiocy_expt_500_plan (SPAdes) | ecosystem: Engineered > Bioreactor > Thiocyanate-remediating >... | reverse complement strand
GGATATTCCCATCTCTCTAGCGTGCGTGAAAGGCACGATGGGATAGCCTGAAAAGGAATTGGAAACTTTTCCGTTGTCATCCTCGCGAAAGCGGGGATCCAGCTCTAGGTTGAGAGGCATCGATTGGTGATAGGCAAAATCTATGTGCCGCTCGAGATCCCAAGCATGAGACCTAGGATGACCAAAGGTTGGCAGCGAGAAAAGCTAATTGGCAAAGATGGAAGATCAAAGGTAGAAAAAAAATATAATAAACAGGAAAGGTGAACAAAATGAGAACAATTGATAGAAAAATGAAAGACATAATTAAAGTAAATAAGGACTTTAATTATTTTAGTCTCGTAAAGAAGAAGACGTTTACAAAAACAAAAGGTCAGGTTCTTTCTTCCAAAAGAGGCTTTTTAGCTCACCACCGGATATAAAAGGACAGATTACGCATTATCTAGAGATACGTGATCTCGGCACTTTTGCACAAGTGTCTAAGGGCGTAAAGAGCTATGATTGTCCTGATGTTTGGAGGGTAGTAATGAAAAGATTTTTGACAGATCTCTCCATCCTTCAACCGACCAAAGATGATGTTAAGCGCTCATACCTGCGGGTAAAATTAAATCTCGTGACCAATTATGATCACTGTGAAGAACTTTTTAAACTATATGAACCCTATAATTTGAACAAAGATCTGCCTTTTGGAGAATGGCGAGGTTTAGCATTAATTTATTCAACTATACAAGAGCGCCAAGACATTTATAAAGACTTCAAAGTCCTTGAAGATTTTAAATCATTAACTTTCTGTTGGCTTAAGCTTTCTCTTTCGGAGCAAAAGGATTACGAAAAGGATCCGCAATTTCGTGAGAAATTGCTGGACCAAGCTCTGATTCATCACTCTTTTGATGATGTTTTTAACTTAGTTCTTGCTTATTACCCAGTTTTTAGAGATGACGGATCGTACGATAAAGAGAGTGAAGAACTGTCGGTTCAACTTAATGAGAAGTTGGTTAAACTCGGCTATTTAAAAGCCATTGACCGAAAATTTGAAGGGCTCGATTCAAGAATGTATGGTTATCCATCTAATCGTCAAAGAGCCATCGACCTCAATGATCAGCTGATTGCTCAAGGAGACGAAGCTGCTATGGTAAGAAGGATAAAACGTAATATGATCTTATATCCAGAGAACCCACAACTTGAGCATGACCTTAATGAACAATTAGTAATGCAAAATAATCAAGAAGCCAAGATGAGAAAAGTTATAGGACTTTCATTTGCTGAGTACGGTTATGATCAAAATTTAGAAGAAGCGAGAGATTTAAATGAAAAGCTTATTGCTCTCGGTAATGAAGAGGCAGATACGTTCAAATACCGTTGTTTAACAGGGCAATATAAGGATAAAACAGTTCCCTATTCAGAAGATTTCACCGCATTGAATGAATATGTGAACGCAGGAATTGAAAAAGAGGACGAAGACGCAATCTTAACTAAAGCAATTTGGCTTTATAATGGAGAATATGGGAATGAGAAAGATCTTCTGCGTGCAAGACAATTATTTGATAAGGTTATCGCTATAAATGAAAATTATGCTATGCGGTATGAAGTGAAAGCATATAAAGAAGGCTTGTATGGACGTCTTCAGAATATTCAGAAAGCAATTAATTGTAACGAAGAACTCATCCAAAAGAACAATCAGTTTGCAATATTACTAAAAATACATGACCTTTTGGGTAGTAAAGTGCAATATATTGAAATGCCAGATTATTATCTACAATTATCCCAGCTCTATCCCCAAAGTATTGAAGGATTAAAAGTATTTGGGAAAAAGTTAATTAGAAAAAAATCTTCTATGGTTTATAAACTTATTAATGAAACTCTAGGAAATTTTAAGACGACAAGGTCAAATTTAATAGAAAAATTATTGAAAGAATGGATTGAGTACGCAGAGAGTTTAGGTGAAAGATGGGCTTATTATTTAAAGGCTCAAGGTTTAAAATATGGTGTGTTTGGTTTTGAGAAAAACACTGAAGCTGCAAAGGCTTATATTTTAAAAAATTATATTCCGTACTAAGGAAGAAGGGTTTTTTCTCAATTTTTTAGGTCATCCTCGCGGAAGCGTGGATTCTAAAATAGTGCAAGAAGTATCGAATAAGTGATAGGCAAAAGCTATAGGTCGCTCGTCATCATAGGTACAAGGCCTAGGATGACGATGCGTGTAATGTAGGCTAAACAATTTTAGATACCAGAGTGCTCATTCACAAAAATAAGAGGACTTTGATTAGTTAATAATAAAAATAAGTTTTTTCCGTCGATGTCCTTGCAAAAGCAAGACTTTAAAGAATTGGTGAGGGATAATCTTAAGATTTTTAGCCTTCCCTGTTCAAATTGAAGCTCCCCCCTAAACTTGATCTGGAACTTTTGTGGTGGCTAGGTAATCCCTCTGTTACCGTTTCTGATACTTAGATTATCAAAGTTTCACTAAATTGCAAGCATAAAAGTGATTGATTTTTAAATATTTTTCAAGGAATCTTGCGATAAAAAATTTATATCTCATTTTTTGCGATTGTTAACGTATCGTTAATCAATTGTTAAGGTATTATTAATATTATGTTAAATCCCTATTAAGTTTCAATATTTCTTTCTCAATTTTATTTGCTTCTTAAAGATTTCATTTAGTTTAAATAAAAAAATTCTTTTATTAGAATACAACTAAAATCCCAAAAGGCAAACTTTCAAATATTCTATTAATAGCGTATCGTTAATCAATTAAATCATATACTTAATCATTTTCTTGATCATTAAAATTTAAATTAAATTTAAATATTTGACTGAAAGCTAATATTAATTGTACACTTATTAGAAGTGGGGAGAATGTTGTAACTTAAACTAAGGACCCCCCATGAAAAACCTTGCTCTTCCAGCTCTCCTGCTAACATTTATTGCCTCATCTAATACTTCTTACGGCTCGACAATCCTTGAAGAAACTTCCGCTATGCAACAACAGCCAACAGTTTCTTCCCCCGTCATCTTACGTTTCATAGCCAATGACTATGAAAAAAAATATAGAAAATAATAAACATGAACTTCAATTACTTATAAAGGGATTTAATCATTTTAAGTTAAAAAATATAAAGACTGCTATATCTTTTTTTACGGAAGCTATTAGTGCTTATGGTTCACCACTCGGCTATCTTTATGCAGGTACTTTAAGCAGCGAGGAAGGAACCTCAAAACGATATCTTAATATCGCGCAGTTAGCGGTAAAAAATAAAGCTTTACCTAAAGAAGTTTTCGATCAGCATGTTGAATTCTTAGTCCGAATAGGACTACTAACTAAGTCTTAAAATAAAAGCCTAAGAGTTCTTTATCTTCATACACTCAATTACTCTTAGGCTTCTTTTATTTATTCAATCACAATTTTAAGCAGTGTCTGCCCTATCTCGGCAGGAGAATCAACCACTGTAACCCCTGCAAGCCGAAGCTGACTTTTCTTACTTTCTGCTGTTTCATTCCCATCAGAGACTATCGCTCCCGCATGGCCCATACGCTTTCCTTCCGGCGCTGTTGCACCAGCAATGAAACCTATAACAGGTTTTTTAATAGGCGACTTTTGAATAAATTGGGCTGCCTCATCTTCAGCTGCCCCTCCAATCTCGCCGATCATAATAATGCTTTCTGTTTGCGGATCTTGGAAAAACATTTTTAGACAATCCACAAAAGAAAGCCCATGAATAGGATCTCCACCTATTCCAATACAAGTTGATTGCCCTAAGCCTACCCCTGTTACTTGCCATACAGCTTCGTAAGTTAAGGTCCCTGAACGCGAAACAATTCCAACCTTGCCGGGCTTATGAATGTGCCCTGGCATTATTCCAATTTTACAAGCCCCTGGCGTAATAATACCCGGACAATTCGGACCAATAAGGCGTGTTTTAGACCCTTCAAGCATTCGCTTGACGCGCAACATGTCGAGAACCGGAATACCTTCAGTAATACAAACCACGAGGGGAATTTGCGCATCAATAGCCTCAAGAATGGCATCCGCTGCATAAGCTGGCGGAACATAGATGACGCTTGCGTTTGCGCCAGTCTCTTTAACTGCTGCCTCAACCGTATTAAAAACAGGCAAGTTAAGATGTGTTGAACCGCCTTTTCCAGGTGTCACACCGCCAACCATTTTTGTTCCATAAGCTAAGGCTTGTTCAGAATGAAAAGTCCCTTGCGCCCCTGTAAATCCTTGACAGATAACACGCGTATTAGAATCAACAAGAATCGCCATTATGCTTCCCCCTTAACAGCCATCACGCTTTTATGAGCAGCTTCTGCCAGATCATTTGCCGCAATAATAGCAAGACCAGATTGAGCAAGAATTTCTTTACCTTTTTCCACATTTGTCCCTTCAAGCCGAACAATTAATGGAACATGAATATGAACATCTCGCGCCGCCGCCACAATGCCTTCTGCAATAATGTCACACCGCATGATACCGCCAAAAATATTTACCAAAATTGCTTTAACATTGGGATCTGAGAGGATGAGTTTAAAAGCTGTAATAACACGTTCTCGCGGCGCACCTCCCCCAACATCTAAGAAATTGGCCGGCTCTCCTCCATAAAGTTTAATTACATCCATTGTTGCCATCGCAAGACCAGCCCCATTCACCATACACCCAATATTTCCATCAAGTTTTATATAGCTTAAGCCATGTTTAGCAGCTTCTGTTTCAGTCGGCTCTTCTTCTGTTAAATCCCTTAAGACTTCAATTTCTGGATGTCTAAAAAGGCTATTATCATCAAACATTATTTTCGCATCAAGGGCATATGGCTCGCAATCAGTTGTGATAATAAGTGGGTTTATTTCAATAAGGGTGGCATCCAGCGCCATAAAAGCTTTGTAACAAGCCTCCATTAAAGAAACTATTTTTGGAATAATTTTTGTTTCAATACCGGCTGAGAAAGCCAATTTTCGACCATTAAATGGTTGGAAACCTATGACGGGATCTATGATTTCTCGATAGATCTTATGAGGGTCAGAAGCCGCAACTTCTTCAATCGAAGTTCCTCCAGCTTCTGAAAAAATCAACATAACTTTTGAAGAGATACGATCCAATAAAATACTAAAATAAAACTCTTTTGAGATAGGTGCGCCTTGCTCAATATAAAGTTTATTTACAAGTTGTCCCCCTGCACCTGTTTGGGGCGTTATCAAGTGAGACCCCAATAAAGCTTGCGCATACTCTTTCACTTGGCTCGGTGTTTTTGCAAGCTTAATTCCTCCTCCTTTACCGCGTCCGCCCGCATGGATCTGAGCTTTAACGGCCCATAACTTCCCCCCTAGTTCGCTTGCTGCTTCCATAGCTTCTTCTGGCGTACACACCATACGACCTTTTGGAATTAGCACACCAAAACGGCTCAATAATTCTTTTGCTTGGTACTCATGAATTTTCATTATGAACTCAATTGTTTAATAAGTTCTCGGACAGAAGCAACGGAATGATCAAACATTGTTTTTTCGTGGGGTGTTAACTCAAGTTCAATAATTCGCTCAACACCTTTGGCACCAATAATCACAGGAACACCAACATAGACATCCTTTAGACCATATTCGCCATTAAGCCAAGCCGCGCAGGGGATAACTCGTTTTTGGTCTTTTAGATAAGCTTCTGCCATAATAATTGCCGAAGCAGCAGGCGCATAAAATGCTGAACCTGATTTTAAAAGGTTAACTATTTCTGCTCCCCCATTTTTAGTTCGCTCAACAATGTTATCAATATCTTCTTGGGTTGCCCATCCCATCTTAATAAGTTCTGGCAAAGGTATTCCTGCAACAGACGAAAAACGCACAAGAGGAACCATTGTATCGCCATGCCCTCCCAGCACTAAAGCCGTGACATTTTTGATAGAAACATTAAACTTTTGGCTTAAGAAATAACGAAACCGAGCTGTATCTAATTCGCCCGCCATTCCAACAACTTGATGAGGAGGAAGTTGACTTTCCTGCAGCATAACCCAAACCATGGCATCTAAAGGATTGGTTATGACGATCACAAATGCTTTAGGACAATACTGACGAATATTACGGGCAACTTCGCGTATAACACGCGTGTTTGTTTCCAACAAATCATCCCGGCTCATTCCAGGCTTACGAGGGACACCCGCTGTTACAATAACAACATCTGAGTCTTTAAGATCAGAATAATCACTACCTCCCCAAATGTTTGCATCAAATCCTATCACAGGCGACATTTCTGCAAGATCCAAGGCTTTTCCTTCAGGGATTCCTTCAAGAACATCGAATAGAAAAATATCGCCTAATTCTTTTAACCCAGCTAACAAGGCTAAAGTTCCTCCGATATTTCCTGAACCCACTAAAGATAGTTTTTTTCGTGTCATTCTCTCTCTTCCCATTTAATTTCCAAAACCTACTTTTTAAGAAGTTGTTCTCTTAAAAACTTTCCGCCTAATTCTATACCTTTTTGATCGATTCCATGTCCAAAGTTAGGACAAGTATAAGTTTGCACAGGAATTCCCATAGAAGACAAGCGCTTTTGCGCATGACTCATCGCTTCATAAGGCACAACTTCATCCGCATCTCCATGGACTAAAAGAACTGGAGGTTGGCTTTCTTGTCCTGTTGATTCGCCATAGATTAATGACCCAGAATACCCGATAACGCCTGCACAGGATAAAGGACGTGTAAGAGCGGTATAAAGTGCCATCATAGCCCCTTGTGAAAAGCCCATAAGAACCAAATCATCATCTTTGAGTCCCCGCTTTTCTAAGGATTGATCAATAAATTTATTCAAAATAGGCGCCGCTACCTTTATTTGTTCTAAAAGAACTGAAGGCTGCCAATCTGCTAGACTAAACCATTGATAACCTAAAGATGTCATTTCACAAGGGAAAAGAGCATGAGGCGCCAAAAACTCTGCTTCTGGTAAACTTGAGGACCAATAATGCCCTAACTCTATAAGATCATCGCCATTTGCCCCATACCCATGAAGTAAGATTACAAGTTGCTTTGTTTCTCCTGACAGCGGATGTAAGGAGGGACCCGTTAGAATGGTTGTATTGTGCACTATTTATTTCCTAACAAATTAATTAAACATTACTTTAATCTAGAATGAATTTAACGTCTAGCAACAGCAAACGACCCTTTAAAATTTTTTTATCACTTTATGGTTGCAGCCCAATCTTGTTTCGGTATGGTAAGGCGCAAGGAGTATATTTATGACAGGAAAATCTACACACAATAACCGTCAAGGTGCATTAAATATGCTCGTAGCGGTGTTTACTTTTTGTTTAGTGAATGCCGTTGCAAAAGACACAATTGCTCAATATCCTCCTTTAGAAGTTTTATTTTTTCGTTTTGCTGGAGCTTTGATTCCAGCATGGTTTCTTTTAAAGCAAGATCAAGGAACCTTTCCTTCTGCTAATCATCCTTATGGGATATACTTGTTAGCATCAGCCATCTTAATCATAGATCTTTTTTGTCTTTTTATGTCTTTCAAATATTTACCCTTAGCTGATGCAACAGCACTTTCTTTTTCTTCAATCTTTTTTATCACTGTTCTTGCAGCAATTTTTCTTAAAGAACCTCTTTCTCTCTCAAGACTAGGAATCATTATTGTTGGCTTTATCGGCGTCATCATTATCGCAAGGCCAACCGGCAATATTTCCATCTTAGGTGCAACATTTTCACTTATATATGCTTTGTCAGATGCGATAGTTTTATTACTCATTCGCGTTTTAACACGTACACATAAAAGCAGTATGATTCTCTTTTCATTCACTTCTTTAGCAACTTTAATAACGGCGAGCTTTCTGCCTTTTATATGGAAAACGCCTTCTTTTATTGACTTAGGTAAATTTCTTTTTTTAGGAATTGGCGGTGGCCTAGGACAGTTTTTTATTACCCAAGCTTATAAACTTGCGCCCGCAAGCATTGTTGCACCCATGGTTTATTTTGCGACCTTATGGAGTGCTTTACTCGGTTTTATGTTCTGGGGAGAAATCCCTGGAATGCATTTTTGGATAGGAAGTGCCTTTGTTATTATATCTGGTCTTTACATTATATGGCATGAATCCTAGTAATTTCTTTTTTTCAAGCTTTTTCCTAACACGAAAATATCGTAGTATTGACTTGCTTTACATGGCAAGCTTGAAAAAACTTCTTAGAATGAAATGGATTCTTGATGGACAGCTTATTAAATGATTATTTTCCAATCTTCGTTTTTATTGGTGTTGCCCTTGCCATTTCTCTGGTAATCGTGGGGTTAACTTTTCTTAGAGCTCCCTACCATCCAACCTCAGAGAAAATCTCTCCTTATGAATGTGGTTTTGAACCGTTCTCATCTTCACGTATCCGTTTTGATGTGCGCTTTTATTTAGTCGCCATTTTATTCATTATTTTTGACCTTGAAGTTGTCTTTTTATTTCCATGGGCAGTTAGTTTAGGAGAAATTGGCATATTAGGCTTCTGGTCCATGATGTTTTTCTTGTCTGTCCTTACAATTGGTTTTATTTATGAGTGGAAAAAGGGAGCTTTGGAATGGGAGTAACTCTATCTCCTGAACAACGATACACAGATGATGTTATGGCGAACATCCGTACTGAAATCGATGATAAGGGATTTGTTCTAACATCTCTTGATAATCTTGTAGCATGGGCACGCGCTAGTTCACTCTGGCCGGTTACGTTTGGTCTTGCGTGTTGTGCTGTTGAAATGATGCAGACCGCTGCAAGCCGTTATGATTTGGATCGATTTGGCTTATTTTTCCGTCCCAGCCCACGTCAAGCAGATATAATGATTGTTGCTGGCACGTTGACCAATAAAATGGCTCCTGTACTACGGAAAGTTTACGATCAAATGCCAGATCCCAAATGGGTCATTTCTATGGGCTCTTGTGCTAATGGGGGCGGATACTATCATTACTCATATTCAGTAGTAAGGGGATGCGATCGTATTATTCCTGTTGATATTTATGTCCCTGGATGCCCTCCGACAGCAGAAGCACTTTTATATGCTATTTTACAACTACGTAATAAAATTCGTGGTCATGAAACAATTCTGAGAGCTTAGTGTAAATGGATGAAAAGTTAACCCATCTCGGAAAACAAATAAAAAAGGCGCTTAAAGAAGACCTCTTAACGTTTTCTATTGAGAGAAAAGAACTAATCTTGATCGTTAAGCGTCAGGCCATCGTAAAAATCCTCGTTTATCTTCGAGATCATAAAGATTTTCTTTTTAAGCAATTAATTGATCTCTGTGGCGTTGATTATCCTGATCATGAAGAACGCTTTGAAGTTGTTTATCACCTTTTAAGCCTCAAACATAATTATCGTTTAAGGCTTAAACTTACAACAAATGAAGCGACTCCCGTACCTTCTATTACAAGCGTTTATAGTGCTGCCAACTGGTTTGAACGAGAAGCATGGGATATGTATGGCATCAAATTTGAAAATCATCCTGATTTAAGAAGACTACTGACAGATTATAATTTTGAGGGACATCCTTTGCGAAAAGATTTTCCTTTAACAGGTTTCGTTGAAGTAAGATATGACGATGATCAAAAAAGAGTTATTTATGATTCTCTTAATCTTCCTCAAGCTTACCGCAGTTTTGATTTTCTAAGTCCCTGGGGAGAAGATCTTTCTTCTGTTCTCCCAGGAGATGAAAAAGCGCTTAATGAGAAAATTTAATTATGGTCGCATCAAATAATCCACAAACATATACATTAAACTTTGGGCCTCAACATCCTGCAGCACATGGTGTTTTACGTTTAATTCTTGAACTTGATGGTGAAATTGTTGAACGTGCTGATCCCCATATTGGGTTTCTTCATCGCGGAACTGAAAAGCTAATTGAAAATAAAACTTACCTTCAGGCTCTCCCTTATTTTGATCGATTGGATTATGTTGCCCCTCTTAATCAAGAACATGCTTTTGCTCTTGCTATTGAATCTCTTTTAGAAATTGAAGTTCCTTTACGTGGACAATATATACGTGTTCTTTTTTGTGAGTTAGGACGACTTTTAAATCACCTTCTTAATATTACAACTTTTGCGATGGATGTAGGCGCTATAACCCCCTTTTTGATTGGTTTTGAAGAGCGCGAAAAACTGATGGAATTTTATGAACGTGCTAGCGGCGCTCGACTTCACGCTAACTACTTTCGTCCAGGGGGTGTACATCAGGACCTACCTGCAGGACTTCTTGAAGATATTTTTATTTTTACAGAACATTTTCCAAAAGTTCTTGATAATATTGAAAAATTGTTAACAGAAAATCGCATCTTTAAACAAAGAACTGTCGACATTGGTATTGTCTCGGCTGAACAAGCTATCGATTGGGGCTTTACAGGCCCCATGTTACGCGCCTCAACAGTCGCTTGGGACTTAAGAAGAGCACAACCCTATGATGTGTATGATCGAATGGATTTCGATATTCCAATTGGAAAACACGGGGATTGTTATGATCGTTATTTAGTGCGTATGTATGAAATGCGCGAGAGCCTTAAAATTATTAGACAATGTTTAGAGCAAATTCCTGATGGACCTGTTATGACAAACGATCGGAAAGTTGCTCCACCACCTCGCGCTGAAATGAAAACTTCTATGGAAGCAATGATTCATCATTTCAAATTATATACTGAGGGATATCATATTCCTCCAGGCGAAATCTACACCGCTGTCGAAGCACCAAAAGGAGAATTCGGTGTTTATCTCGTCACAGATGGCACAAATAAACCTTACCGCTGTAAGATTAGACCCCCGAGTTATCTATTTTTACAAGGCACAGACTTTATGACGCGAGGTCATATGCTTGCTGATGTTTCAGCAATCGTTGGTTCCATGGATATCGTTTTTGGAGAAATTGATCGGTGAAACGAACATTAACTTCACAAGGCAAACCTTTTATATTTTCTTCTAAAAACCAGAAAAGAACTGCTGAAATTATTGCTCAATATCCTCAAGACAGGCAAGCAAGTGCTATTCTCCCCCTTTTGGATCTCGCACAACGTCAAGCGGAAGGATGGCTTCCTAAAGAAGCTATCGAACATGTGGCTGATGTTTTAAAAATACCCCAGATGCGTGCTTATGAAGTTGCAACTTTTTATACCATGTTCAACTTATCTCCTCGAGGTAAGTATCTTTTACAAGTTTGTACGACAACACCTTGCCAATTAGCTGGAAGTGACGATATTCTAAAAACCTGTAATAAGATTGCCGCCGTTCCTCAAGGTGAGACTTCAAAAGATGGTCTCTTCACTGTTCTCGAAGTTGAATGTTTGGGAGCTTGCGTTAATGGACCTATCGTGCAAATTAATGATGATTATTTCGAAGATTTAAATGCAGAAAGAATGGCAACTATTTTGAATGACCTGACACTTGGAAAACAAGTTAAACCAGGTTCTGTAATAGGTCGGCAATCTTCTGCTCCACAAGAAAATACTGTTCAAGAAGAAGGTCTATAATGTTACCGAGTAAAGATCGTATTTTTCAAAATCTTTATGGACAAAAAGGATGGCATCTTGAAAAAGCATATGCGCGTGGAGATTGGACGCAAACGCGCGAATTTATTCATAAAGGACCAGAGTGGATCATCTCTGAAATTATTGCATCAGGCTTAAGAGGACGAGGAGGAGCAGGCTTCCCTACGGGCCGTAAATGGTCTTTCATGCCAAAGCCAGATAAACTACCCCATTACCTTGTTATCAATGCTGATGAGAGTGAACCCGGTACTTGTAAAGATAGAGATATTATTAGAAACGAACCTCATAAGCTTATTGAAGGCGCGCTGCTTGCAGGGTTTGCAATTCAAGCACATACAGCTTACATTTATATTCGGGGTGAGTTCTATCGTGAAGCAGAAATTCTTCAAACCGCAATTAATGAGGCTTATAAGGCTGGATTTTTAGGAAAAAATGCCGCTAATTCTGGATGGGATTTTGATCTCTATCTTCATCGTGGCGCTGGCGCTTATATATGTGGCGAAGAGACTGCCCTCCTTGAAAGTTTAGAAGGCCGTAAAGGGATGCCTCGCTTGAAACCACCCTTTCCAGCTTTAATTGGGCTATATGGATGCCCAACAATTATTAATAATGTTGAAACGATTGCTGTTGTTCCAGAAATTTTGAGACGTGGTGGAAATTGGTTCGCATCAATTGGAAAACCAGGGAATACAGGAACAAAGATTTTCTGTATATCAGGACATGTTAATAACCCTTGCAATGTCGAAGAAGCCTTAGGCATCCCCTTGAAAACACTTATCGAAACATATGCCGGAGGTATACGTGGCGGATGGAATAACTTACTCGCTATTATTCCTGGAGGATCTTCTGTCTCTCTGCTTCCAAAGAAAATTTGTGATGACATAACTATGGATTATGATGCGCTAAAAGAAGTGCAAAGTGGCTTAGGAACAGCTGGCGTGATTGTGATGGATAAATCAACAGATATTGTTCTTGCTATTGCAAGACTTGCGAAATTTTATATGCATGAGAGCTGTGGACAATGTACCCCTTGCAGAGAAGGGACAGGATGGATGTGGCGTATTCTTACAAAAATAGCTCATGGAGAAGGAACATTAAAAGATATTGATCTGCTAGAAGAAGTCACCTATCAAATTGAAGGAAAGACCATCTGTGCCCTTGGAGATGCCGCTGCATGGCCAGTACAAGGTCTAATACGTCATTTTCGTCCTGAATTAGAACGTCGTATAAATAAAATGATTGTCACAGCCATTTAAGGACTAAAGTTATCAAATGCCAAAGTTAACAATTAATAATCAGATTATTGAAGTGCCAGAAGATACAACTGTTCTTCAGGCTGCTCAACTGCTTGGCATTGAAATACCCGTTTTTTGCTATCATTCTCGGCTTCCCATCGCAGGTAACTGCAGAATGTGCTTAGTTCAAGTCGGAGAAAATCCTAAACCAATTGCAAGTTGTGCAATGCCAGTAACAGAAGGAATGGTTATTCATACGAATACCCCTATGATCAAAAATACACGCAAAGCAGTTTTAGAATTCCTTCTTATTAATCATCCTCTAGATTGTCCCATCTGTGATCAAGGCGGAGAATGCGACCTACAAGATATCACAATGGTTTATGGCCCCTCTACAAGCCGTTTCCAAGAGAATAAACGTGCTATTCCAGACAAATACATGGGCCCTCTAATTCAAACATCCATGACGCGTTGTATTCATTGTACGCGCTGTGTTCGTTTTGCAACGGAAATCGCTGGCGTTTCAGAGTTAGGAGCTATTGGACGAGGCGAGAATATGGAAATTACAAGTTATCTCGACCAAGCAATTGTATCTGAACTTTCTGGAAATATGATTGATCTTTGCCCGGTAGGAGCACTCACCTCTAAACCCTATGCCTTTAAAGGACGTCCTTGGGATCTTGTAAAGACAGAATCAATCGATGTTTTAGATGCGGTCGGCAGTAACATTCGCATTGATACTTATAAGACACGTGTCATTCGTATTCTGCCACGTTTACATGAAGATATTAATGAAGAATGGATTTCTGATAAAACACGCTTTGCATGCGATGGATTAAGTCGTCAACGGCTTGACCAACCTTACGTACGCAAAGAAGGAAAGCTTGTGCCAGCAAGTTGGGATGAAGCTTTAGAAACAATTAAAACTCGCCTTAAAAACGTCCCAGGACAAAAAATAGCGGCTCTTGCAGGAGACCTGATTGATTGTGAAGCTATGCTTGCCTTAAAAGATCTTATGCTGGCTTTAGGCTCACCTCACTTTGATTGTCGTCAAGATGGTGCTCAATTAGAAGGTAAAATCCGAGCAGAATATTTATTCAATACGACGATTGCAGGGATTGAAAAAAGCGACTTCTGTTTTATTGTTCAATCACAATTACGCGCTGAGGCTCCACTTATTCATGCCCGTCTTCGAAAACGTTATCTTCAAGGGAATTTCAAAGTAGCTTATCTTGGTGGTGTACTTCCGCCTCAATATAACTTTAACTTTGAGTACGATCACTACGGGCAAGATCCTGCCTTACTTGATGCCATTCTCCAAGGCCATCATCCTCTTAGTCAGTCTTTTAAAAAAGCTAAATTTCCAATGATCATTGTTGGGCAAGATGCTTTAACACGTCGAGATGGCGCTCATTTATTGGCAAAAGTTCGCTCTATAGCAGAGAAATTTAATATGATTCGTTCTGATTGGAATGGTTTTAATGTTCTTCATAAAGCAGCAGCTCGTGTCGGCGGTCTAGACCTTGGATTTGTCCCAAGAGAGAATGGTTTTGATAAAAATAATATTTTAGTTGCTGCATCCAAAGGAGAAATGGAGGCCATCTTTTTATTAGGTGCTGATGAAATTGATATCCAACAGCTCGGGCAAGCATTTGTAATCTATCAAGGTCATCATGGAGATAAAGGTGCTCACCGCGCTGATGTTATTCTCCCTGGTGCAGCTTACACTGAGAAACAAGCAACCTATGTAAATACGGAAGGTCGAGTTCAACAGTCTTATCCTGCACTTTTACCTCCAGGGGAAGCTAAAGAAGATTGGAAAATTATTCGGGCGCTTTCACAAGTTTTAAACAAGACCCTACCGTATAATACTTTAACTGAGCTTCGAAATCACTTGTGTAAAACAAATCCTGTTTTCAATTCGATTGATACAATTCAACCTGCTGGATGGGGCCATTTTGGAATGGAAGGAGATATTTCTAAAGAACCTTTTAGTCCTTTTAAATTTGATTTTTATATGACAGATTCTATTAGTCGACATTCCCCTACAATGGCAGCATGTATTGAAATGGTTGAAAGCGAGAAAGCTTAGAAATGATTACTTTTTGGTCACAATACCTTTTTCCTCTTTTAACCGTTATTAGCCAAATTATCTTAATTATTTTGCCTCTTATTATTAGTGTCGCCTATCTTACCTATGCTGAACGTCGGGTTATGGCTGCAATGCAAATGCGGATTGGCCCCAATACAGTAGGGCCATTTGGACTTTTGCAACCAATCGCAGATGCCATAAAGCTTTTGCACAAAGAACCGATTATTCCTGCAAAAGCAAATATATTCTTGTTTCTTTTTGCGCCTGTTCTAACTTTCAGTCTATCCATGCTTGCCTGGGCCGTTATTCCATTTAATGAAAACTGGGTTTTAGCAAACATTAATGTGGGCATACTTTATCTATTTGCCATTTCTTCTTTAGGCGTTTATGGAATCATCATTGCTGGATGGGCTAGCAATTCAAGATACGCTTTTCTTGGTGCTCTTCGTTCAGCGGCACAAATGATCTCTTATGAAGTTTCTATCGGATTAGTTATCGTTACAATTCTTTTATGCACGGGTTCTCTTAATTTAACGGCAATTGTAGAAGCGCAAAAGCAGCATTGGTTTATTCTTCCTTTACTCCCAATGTTTGTAATTTTTTTCATCTCTTCTTTAGCAGAAACAAATCGAGCACCTTTTGATCTCCCTGAAGCGGAAGCAGAATTAGTTTCAGGCTTTAACGTAGAGTACTCTTCGATATTCTTTGCTTTGTTTTTCCTAGGCGAATACGCAAATATGATTCTTATGAGTGCCATAGCATCCCTTCTTTTCTTAGGAGGATGGCTTCCTCTTTTTAATAGTACTCCTTTTACCTATATTCCTGGATTTATCTGGTTTGCAGCCAAAATTGCTTTTATGCTATTTTTATTTTTATGGGTACGTGCAACACTTCCACGTTATAGATATGACCAACTTATGCGACTTGGTTGGAAAGTTTTTCTTCCATTAAGTTTAGGAATGGTTGTGATCGTCTCTAGCTGGCTTGTCTATTTTGATAAACTACCAAGAGTTGGAAATTAAATGTTCAATAGACTAATCGAGTTTTTAAAAACTTTTATGCTTTATGACATTCTTTCAGGACTTTTGGTTACTCTGCGCTATTTTTTTAAACCAAAAGTTACTATCCATTATCCTCATGAAAAAGGGCTAGTTAGCCCGCGCATGCGTGGTGAACACGCTCTCCGTCGTTATCCTCATGGAGAAGAACGTTGCATCGCATGCAAACTCTGTGAAGCTGTCTGTCCTGCGCAAGCCATTACCATTGATGCTGAACCACGTCATGATGGATCACGCCGAACCTATCGGTATGACATTGATATGACAAAATGTATTTACTGCGGTCTTTGTCAAGAAGCATGTCCAGTCGATGCTATTGTTGAAGGTCCTAATTTTGAATTTGCAGCTTTTAGTCGCGAGGAACTTTTTTATAATAAAGAAAAACTTTTAGAAAATGGAGATCAATGGGAAACGCTTCTTGCAGAAAATATTAAATTAGACGCACCTTATAGATAAAATTTTATATTAAGTTTTTTAAATTAGCTGCTTGACTGATATAAAGATTTTCGACATTTTAACAGCACTTTTGCTCTCTGGAGAGAATCTTCCATGCAATCCATTTCCTCACCTTCTAAAAAATACATGTGGTGCATACTTCTGACAATTGGCCTCCTTGTTTTTGTTTTAAATATTGATTACACCGCTGTTAACCTTGCATTGTTCCCTATATCAAAAGAAATTAAATGTGATCTTAATACCTTACAATGGCTCCTGAGTGGTTACGTGCTGGTTTGGGGAGCTGTTGTTGTTCCTGCAGGACGACTTGCAGACTTTTACGGAAGAAAGAAAATCCTTATTTTAGGAATTGTTATTTTCATGATTGGCTCTTTGCTTACAGGCGTTGGTCACCATATTTCTATTCTTATTGGAGGGCGTATTTTACAAGGTGTTGGAGCTGCTATCTTTACAGCTCCTGGAATGAGCCTTATTTTTACTTCAGCGCCTCCCTCTCACCAAGGTCTAGCTATGGGTATTATAAGTAGCTTAGGAGGGTTTGGATTAGCAACAGGACCTACATTTGCAGGATGGATGATTAAAGAATTTGGCTGGCGCTGTATTTTTTATATTAATATTCCTTTAAGCCTCTTAGTTATCGTGGTCATTTTCTACCTTACCCCTAAAGAGCAAACCCCACCTTCCACCTTAAAAATTGATAAAGTGAGCGCCTCTCTTTTAAGCTGTGGTCTTGGAAGTTTTATGTTTTCCTTAAACCAAATTGAAGTATGGGGGATATGGAATCCTTGGTTTTGGGGTATATTAACTCTAGGTTTTACACTTCTCATCATTTTCACGTTGAGAGATAAGTATTCTTCTTCCCAAATATTTCCTTATACTTTGTTAAAAAATAAAGCTTTTATGAGTATTGGAGGAGCAACTTTTGGAACCTCATATTGTTTTTCTCTTATCTTAGTAATGATTGCGTTATATCTTCAAAATACGCTCAAAATGAGTAGTTTAGAAACAGGCTGTATCTTTTTAGCAATGACTTTATCTGTAGGTCTTTTATCTCCAATTGGTGGGAAGCTAGTTGATCTTATAGAAATTCGTCTTCCTCTAATAATTGCCTTTGTTATTTTGTTTTCTGCACTCTTAACGATGAGTTTCTTTTCAGAAATAACTTCTTTTACAGCGATAATAGTTGCACTCTTTCTAGCAGGATTAGGAATTGGTTTTATTTTCCCTGCGATGAATACAGCGATGTTCAGAACAATTGAACCCTCAGATATTAATACTGGATCGGCCATTTTCGTCATGTGCGCTATGTTGGGAAACACCTTTTCAATTATTGTTTCAACAAGCCTTATTACAATAGTTGGACGCCACCAGTTAACAATATTAATGAATCAATATAATATTTCTTTAACCTCCGTAGAGCATGAACGACTTATAAAGTCCCTTAATAAAGCTGAACATACTGCTCAACAGTTAAGTGGCTTTTCAGAAGATAAAATTCCTCACCTTTTACAACTTATTGATTTAGCTTTCCTAAGTGGAATGCGCGTAACACTATGGATTGGAATGGTATTCACAATTCTTGCAGCAAGCCTTATCTATAAATTTTTAAGACTTAAACCCGCGAATCACCCTTCCCAGCATGCCATCACTTCTTTCTAGAAGAGAAATTGTTGACCATTCTAAAAGAGCACAGTAGGGTCAAAGATATTCTTAAGCCGAAGTAGCTCAGTTGGTAGAGCAACTGATTCGTAATCAGTAGGTCGGGTGTTCGATTCACCTCTTCGGCACCACAATTTTTCGCGTAAAACCTAGAAAATGTACGCCTTTCCTACTTCTCTCTCAATCTCTCTTATACTCCCAAAAGTTACTCTTTTCCTTTTTTCTTGCTTCCGTTTTGCTTCCGTTTTAACTTAGATTAAGTTTAAATAATGCAGGTCTCCTCATGACTCAAAAACTTACAAAACGGTTTGCTGATAATATACAGCCTAACCCTCATCAGGAACTTCTCCTATGGGATAATGCGATCAAAGGCTTTGGGCTGCGCGTCTTTTCTTCAGGACGCAAAACATATTTTGTTCAGTATCGTAACGACTTCAATCGTACCCGGCGTATGAAAGTTGGTGTTCATGGTATTATTACAGCTGAGCAAGCACGAGAAGAAGCAAAAATCATCCTTGGTGAAGTTGCTAAAGGTCATGATCCATCTTCTGAGAGTAAAAATAAAAAACAGGTGCCAACCTTTATCGAATTCTCAAATGAATACCTGGAACTCTATGCTAAAGGTGTCAAAAGAGAAAAAAGCTATAAAGAAGATCAAAAGTTATTGATAATTATCTTCAAATATTTAGGAACGAAAAATATCCAAGAGATTACAACAAAAGACATTCACCTATTGCATCGCGCTCTCAAAGAAACTCCGTATCAAGCTAATCGAGTTCGTGCTCTCTTAAGTAAAATGTTTAGTCTTTCCATGCAATGGGGATGGAGGACTGACAATCCTGCTAAAGGAGTTGAGAATTATCAAGAACATAAAAGAGATCGCTGGCTTAATGATAATGAAGTGCAAAGGCTTTGGAAAGTATTAGATACCTATTCTAATCAAGATATCGCAAATGTTGTTCGCTTACTACTTTTAACAGGAGCAAGACGAAGTGAAGTTTTAACAGCAACTTGGGACCAGTTCAATTTAGAGCAAAGTATTTGGACAAAACCCGCCCATGCAACAAAACAAAAGAGGATGGAACATCTTCCTTTGTCCCCACAGGCTACAGAAATACTCAAAAAAATACAGCAAGCCGCTCACTCCAACTTTTTGTTTCCAGGTAAGATTCCTGGTAAACCTTTACAAGAGATCAAAAAAGCATGGGATACTATTCGGAAGAGAGCGGGTTTATCTGATGTTCGTCTCCACGATCTTCGGCATACTCATGCCTCCCATTTGGTATCAAGTGGCTTAAGTTTAAGTATTGTTGGCAAGCTCCTAGGTCACACACAAGCCTCCACAACTCAACGCTATGCCCACCTAGCAGATGAACCATTAAGGCAAGCAACTAGCTTATTTGGAAATAAAATCGAAAGCCTTACGTCTGATACATCCACTATTTAAATAGTGAAAAACAAGTTATTTGGCATAGATGTAACTTTCTCTAAATAAGTCACTTTGCTAAAAAACATTATTATGAATCATACAAAATATTCCATGTTTTATTTTTAAAATAGCTTCACTCTACTTCCCATATAACTATTTTTGCATGCCCCTTACCTCTCATAACTTTTAACAATTTGCTTGCTTCTGTTCTCTTCAAACAGGATAGCTCTAATCTGCTTGGTCAATTCTATATCTTTATCCCTAATGCTCTTAAAGGTTGGATCTTGCTTATAAAGCTCTTGGGCATATTTCTTTAAATTTGCTTCTGCTTGCGCTTTTTCAGCAGGCATACACGCAAATTTTTGCTCATGTATAAGTAACTTAATTCTTTCAATGGGTGTTTGGTCTGGTTTTGGCTGTTGATCACTTTGAGTTTTGTGCTTTTCAGGCTCAATCTCATACCTTAATTTTGTGGTGGTGGCATGAATCTGAGAATTTGTATTTTCGTTATTCGCTAGTAACTCTTTCGCTCTTAAGTGTTCACTAATGCTCTCTTGAGGAACACGTATCTCTTGTTGCTCAGGAATCTTACCTAAAAATCGCTCAGCAATACTCTGCCACGCTTGCTTGGAGACAAAACGAATGGCTTCTAATTCATTACCCAGGCGATTAAGGATCTCCTGGAGTTTTGAATTTTTCTTTGGAAGAACTACATTGGCATAGTCCGTTACATAATCCAAACTTGAGAGCTTCTCTTGTGATGCAGAAAGCCTCTTGAAGAATATCTCTTCTCGCCAGAAATCAAGCTTAGAGCCAAATACTTTTACAAACTCTCTGTGCCGTGTCATACCCACATATGCAAGATTACGGAAAGTTTCATGAGTGGCTAGCAAAAAGGCTCGATCAACAGTTACCCCTTGAGATTTATGAATGTTGGCTGCCCAGCCTTGATCAAAGTATGGATAAAGCTTAGAAGCAAAAGAAACAACTTCATTGCTGTTATCAAGCTTGGCTTTAATTTTTTGGCGGTTAATCTCTAGGATTGTCCCAAGAGTGCCGTTTCTAACCCCAAGACCATTATCATTCCTCAAGAAAAGAATACGATCGCCTTTTGCAAAATTCTTCTCTTCTTTTGTAATAATTTTGTCTCCAAAGTCGTCTTCATCTTCTTTATGGATGGTGAGGAGATATTCTTCCTTGGCTATAATACCGTCTTGTTTCATGAGATGGCGGGCTTCTTCATTAAGAGTGGCTGTATCGGCCTTGCTATAGGTCATGATCAAATAAGATTTTTGAGGATTCTCCTTAATGGATATGTACCATTCTTGGATAAGCGCTTTCTTGGTCTCTTTTCTAAGTTCACAGATATGCTTCCTTTGATGAGGATCAAGTTGAGGCAGCTGCCACTGTTGAGCTAAGGCAGCAGCTTCTAGCTTTTGCTCCTTAAGGCTCTTGGCCTTATCAACAAATTGCTCAGCAAAGTGTTGAGGATCAACGCCCAACTCTTTCATCAAAGGTCGGCACTCATCAAGATTCTGCTTCATGTAGCTTGTACACACCATCTTAAGCTCACGCCACTCTCGATAAAGGGCGTAGTCTTCATGAGAGCTAATAAGTTTATAAAGTTCTTTCTTCTCAGGATTTTGAGTATTAATGTCTTCAATCATAGAGTAGTAAATGTTCCCTGCCATACGACGGGAGAGGTTATAGGCTTCAACAATTTTTGAGTGATCTTTTGTCTCGATCAGCTCAGTAATTGGAATTACTTTTTCTTCAATAAACTGCACATACCCCTTTTGATGATAAGCTTGGAGAGCTTCTCTTGTCTTAAAGGTTCCAAAGAGCTTTGTTGCACCCTGTTGCCATTCATCTTGCTGACGTACCACCCTTTCAAGCTGAGAAAAGCCTACCCTTTGCGTGACAAGTCTAAAAGCAGGGCCTGCCTCAACGGGCTGCAGCTGTGCCCCATCTCCTACAATCACAGCCTTAACTTTTAAATCATCAACAGCTTGCAAGAATTCATCAAACCTTGAGGTATCCACCATACCTGCTTCATCCAGCACAAGGACAGAGTTCTCCTTATATTGACACCTTCCATCTTTATGGAATTTAAGGAATTTGTGAAGAGTTTGTGATGGAATACCTGATTGCGCTAGATTTTGTGCTGCCCGCCCTGTAGGAGCAAGGCCATAAACCCTATACCCTTCTGCTTCCCATATTTCCTTTGCCGCCTCTAAAACTATGGTCTTGCCAGCACCTGCATATCCAAGAATGCATGAAAGCTGGTTTGGCGCTGTAATGTGGTGGAGTGCTTTCTTTTGATCAAGTGATAATCCGCCATGCTTTGACAGTTTTTTGTCATATTGAGTGATAACAGCGTTCACTTTATGACGATAGACTTCATCGCTTTTTTCTTTGCTCAGTCTTTCAGCTAGGAGCACTAGATTTATTTCTGCCTCAACCATGGATTTGGTCGTGTAAATGGAGCAATCTTCTAAGGAACCCTCTTTGTTTTTAACAGGCTCATACCTTAGTAATACCAGCTCTTTAGAGGATTTGAGCTTCTGCTCTAATTGCTGGTAAAGATCGCGATCATCAATATAACGATTAAGCACTTTCTCCACATCACCCCACATAAAAGTAGAATGATGTTTACTGACAACATCAAGAACAATCTCTGGCTTCCTAATGATACGGCAAACATTTCTGAGCTTTGTTTCTCGAAAAGTAATTGCTTTTTCTGAAGTTACAGATGAAAAGAGATCTTTTGGATTATTCCCAACCCTAAATTCCATATCCTTGATATTCGTGCCTCGCTTAGGCTCAGCCTCAAGATCAATCCCTCTTTCAGCATAAGATCTATGATCTAGCCTTTCATCAAAGCCATGCATCTTAAGGTGGAAGTTTGTGTAAGCAACAAACTGTTCTCTTAACTCTGCTCCTAAACTTCTTCGATTCCACTCGACTTCTTTTTTTATATGCAACCCTTTATCTGTAAGCCTACGGGTTAGCATTAAAGCATGACAATGAGGTTTTCTTTCTCCTGACTCTTCATCAATATCAAGATGAAAGTTGGCAAGTACGGTCATCCCTTGGCCACAGAGTTGATCTTGAATAAATTCTTGAGCTAATTTTATACATTGTTCATCTGTAAATTCACGAGGAAGAGCAAATTCATATTCTCGATAGACTTGAGCATCTTTTCTCTTCTCAGATGCTTCAACGATATCAGAAAACTTCTGGATGCCTTTTTTGCGATCTAATGCTATCAGATTTCTTAACTCTAAAGCCCATTCTGGTGCATCTTTAGGAAGCAATAATTCAACATATTGCACTTCATGCATTTTCTTACGGGCGATCATCAACTCGCCTACCCTATGGTCATAGACTTTGCAGCCTGTGCGATAAGCTAAAGCTCGTACTGTATTGCGATTAGAACGAGAGATCATTTTTAAGCGGCCATGAGCCAATGCCATTCTATATTTTTATTCCTTTCACTGCGGACAAAGCACGGGGCTTGCCCCGAAGCAAAGAGTTGCAATTTTATGGCAACATATCTGCGCGCTTGTCGTTAAATATTGCCTCCAAGACTTTCCGATTTATACTTTCTATAATATGCTTCTTGTTCCTTTCTATAAAGGAAAAAGTGGGATTTCAAAAGGAGATATAATCTCCATTTTGACAAAAATATTCTCATAGATTTTAACAGAAAAACAGAGATAAATATTTTATAGTTGGTTCAGAAAAAATTTGAATTTCTTGAGAAGAAAAAACTGAAATAGAAACAAAAGAAGCTCCCATTCTTTATAGAAGGTTTCATCAAATATTAGGGGAAGAATACTCACCTGAATAATTGTAGGGCTTGTTGCTTATGCTTGAGAGAATAAGTCTCAGAAGCTGAAGAAAACATGGCTGCAAAAGGCAACTTCCTTTCGCCCCTCTGAAAGCATATCACAAGCAAATTAAGCGTATGAGGCAAGCCATTACGCAGTTAAAAAGAAAGAATCCCAAATTACATTTATTAACTCTACACGCCGTAAAAAAAGAACGAGAACGCATAAATGCTTGGAGGCCCTTGGATGAATTTTCAATTGAACTCGGTACTGACCTTCAAAAGGATATCGGGTGTAAAGATCAGGTGCATGCCCTCTTTGGTGCTTTACTAGAATTAAGATTGGATCGGCTTCTTCATCATGTGGGTTAGCATCAGTATTAAAGAAGAAAGCTATAGATTCAAAGAAAAACTTAAAGCAAGCTTAGTTTCCAGAGTCAAAACTAAGTAATTTTTTAACTAAGGTGGGGGAGTTTTCGATTGCCAAAAGGAGGGAATTTTCATTTACCGTTGACAAATATGAGATCTGGGGGTTCGAAAGCTGGTACGGCTTGGACAGAGCAAGCAAAGTAATTGCAATAAATTATCAAACTGTTATTAAGTGGCTACAATCATCCCCTCATCAAGATCCATGTATTGAGCATGCAAAAAAGAAGATTGAATATCTAGAAAGCATTTTTAAATTTGAAGGAACAAATATTGAATCAGACACAGAAATTATGAAATTTTCTGATGAAAATGAGCTTTCTTATAGAAAGTTTTGTAACACAGTGAAAACCATTCGAGAATTAGTTCAGAATTTCAAGAATACACTACAATAAATCTGGAGCATTAATTGGGGGCTGGACAATGTTACGCTTTTAGTCTATGTGATGATGTGACACCTAATTTACTACAATAACTATAGAAAACCATTGCAAATAAGGCAATGGCCGCAAAGGCACATAAGGCTAACGCACTACTGAATGTGGTTAGGAGTACAGCTCCTACCGTTGGCCCTAGAGCTTTCCCCAAATATTGCAGTCCAATGGAGCCAAAATACATGCTACGTAAATTTGCAGGGGAAATGCTATCAAGGTAGATACTACCAACTGAAATGGTCATTATCTCTCCGATGCTGACAATTACTTGGCTAAATAAATACAAAAGATAATGTTTCTCAGCAAATGAGATGCCTATTAAGCCAACTGCGATAAAAATGCAGCCTACTTGCATTAAATATGCAGGACTATACTTTCTTAAAAAGTAACTAGTTATAGGTATCTGTAAAAATATAATAGTTACAGCCTTAGTACCCAGCATCATGGATAAGACAAATGAGCTTCCAAACCTTTCAAATAATACTTGGCTTACCGCAAACTCATACTGAACCAATATTATATACAATAGAACTGAGCCAAATGTGTAATATTTAAGAGATTTATCTTTAAACAGAATGTTCAATGATTCAAGCAGGCCATGCTTGTATTCACTCCCATGATCTACCATCAAACACTTTTTAGATGATATAGTAAATGCTATATAACATATTAACAATAATGCCCCTGTTGTGAAAAATCCGGAAGCATTGCCAGAAAAACCACAAAAGGCTCCCAGTAATGGGCCAATAGCACTACCAATATTTCCGAGCGTATAACGAAAATTAAATACAGGATGCTTTTTTTCAACGTTGGTTATATCAGAAATTATAGCTTGAGTTAATGCTTCTAGCCATATACGAAACAGACCAGCTAATAAATTGAGAATACCAAAAATCCATGCGATAGCTGTTAAAGATAAATTTAAGGATAGGGTTAAATATGATAAAACCCCAAGACTAATAAAAATTAAAGAATAACAAAGAAAAGCAATCTTAACAATAAAGTTCCGACCAAGCGTTTTAGACAGTGCGGCACCCAAAAAACCACCAAAAACAAAAGCTATATGGGACATACTAATAATTAGCCCACAGGCATATAGACTAATTCCAACTTTATAATGAAGAAATATTGAAATAAATGGAATTGTCATTGTCGTTCCAATTCGCAGAATAAAAGTGCACAATAATATCCCTTTCACCAATGGGCTTAAATCATTTATAAAGCTTTTTAAGTTATAAAAAAGTTTTCTATACATTGTGTGCGCACTTTCTGAAAAAGGCTTTTGCCGCCATAGCATCCCGTTTTGCTCGTTGGAAAAAATCAATCGTGTCACCAAACTTGTCAATGACATAGTCAGGGTAAAGCCGCTTGCCATTCAGCTTGATGTAAGTCTCATCCACCCTCCAGCTTCCATTAACAAGTTGCTTCCTTTTGCATACTCGGGCATCAATCAGGCAAATAAACCCTTTGACCCATTTTTGCAAAGTTACATGGTCAATATTGCCGCCACGTATTATCATCATTTCTACAAGATCTGTGTAACTCAAGGACAACCGACACTTCATATAGACAAACAACATGATCACTGAGGAAGAAGAACAAGAACCTTTGAAATGGGATAACAATGAACGTGAAATTTTCAGCATGCAAACTCTCTTTTTTAGCAGGATTTTACTGCCCCTTCAGAAATTTTTCAACAGATGCGACAGAACCCTTGCTAAATGGTGTTGCTTAAGCTAATTTTTAAGATACTAGTTTCAGCTACAAACCTTAAAAATATCTTATGTATGGCGAAAACAAAAGAATAATAAATTTATTGGGTTCAACAGGGTCAGGAAAAGGAACTCAGAGTAAATTATTATCACGACATTTTGGAATACCTCATATATCTATAGGGGATATATTTCGATATGAATTGCAAAATACTCAACTTGGGCAATTAATTAGCTATAACTCAAAACAAGGTAATCCTCTTGCCCCTGATGAAATTGCGTATGGGATTCTTGTTAAAAGATTAGCCCAGGGTGATTGTAAAGATGGCTTTATCCTTGAGGGTTTTCCTTTAACGCTAGAGCAATCAAAGTTTCTATTTTCATTTATTTTAGGTAAACAGGATGAATATATTCCTATTGAACTAAAGATAAGCAACGAAGATTCTGATAATAGACTAAAGCTAAGAAGGATTTGCCATTCATGTGGAGAACAGTTTAGCGTTATCGAACTTGCATCTAACACATGCCTTGCATGCAACAAAACTACTTTAGGTATGAGGTCAGATGATAGCTCTGTGAGCATAGTACAAGAAAAGAGAAAACAATATAAATTGCATATAGAGAGTATTTTAAGGGAAATTAGGCAGTATAGCACAATATTTACTGTGGAATGCACGAAAGAGCATTCAAAAATGGATGTTTTTCATCAAATATTGGGTCATATAACAAAATAGTGGTTCTATCGCATCTGTGAAAGAGTGTTTGAAAGGATAAGTGAGAAAATAGCAACTATGCATTGGTAATGCCCTGCATCAGCTGTTTTGCAGGTCACTCCTTTTGAGATACATAATTATTGAAAAATGCTGTCGCATCAGAATAAACAATCTCCAAATTATGGAATATATAGTCTATAACTTCATTTACTTTATCAAAGTCATTTCTTATATTTTCCCAGTTTGATTTAATACGTCCTATCTGGAAGATGAAATCAGGGTCAAGCTTTGGAAAACACTCAACTAATTGCTTTCTAGAAATATCTATTTCAATTGATCCAGTCATAAAGAATACAGCATTCCACGTAATGTTTTTCGATCTTCTGGCTAAATGCCTACAAAAAAGACTTCGTTCAACTCTATCATTGCCACATTTCATATAACTATCCCTCAACTCATGTACGAAACAACTTAAGTGAGCGTAACAGTTTTCTCTAATAGTGCTGTCAAAGCTATGTTTTTTATGAATAATATAATCAAGGTTTTTCTTTAACAAAGATTGAGAATCATATAAAGCAAATGAATAAATCATTGGCTGCATACCATGAATATGAAACTTACTGAAAAAGTCTTCAGTATCAACAAGAATGATGCTTATTTTTATGTCGGTTTCTTGCTTTAACCTTTCATAAATCTCTTTTATTTCTTTACGAACATCAGAATTAACTTTTTCAACAATAATACTAAAATCTAGATCGCTCCAATTAGGAGTGAAAGGTAATTCCTCGTTAATGTTACCACGCGGCCCTCTAAGAAGCACATCATAAACGCCCGTGATATTTTTTGCCTTAGAAAGAAACAAGTTTACTATTTTATTATATTCATTCATGATAATTCATTGATTTGTTGGAAGTCTTTGATAGAGTACTATAAAAGACTCATCTGCCTTAAGTCAATGAAAATTGCTAGACTTATGCAGTAGCTCTATTGCTGGAAAAATTAAATTAATAATTTTGGAGAAAATATAAAAAATGAGAAAGATTATATTTTTTATACAATACAACTTGATCATATTATGTTTTTTCGGCACAACTTCAGTTCAGTGCACAGAACATAGTCTCAGCTATGACTCTGATCCTGACAACCCACACTTAAGACAAGAAGCTAACACCTTAAAATATGACCTGACGGCAGATTTTCGGCTTCATCGCTTTACTCACGGTGATATTATTTATGTTTATGGTACCTCAACATCTGGAAAAACTACATTTACTAGAAAGCTTGCAAAGCTTTTACCCGAATACACTCTTGTACCTACGAGAGATTTAAAAGCAGAATACAGTGCTAAAATAATAAATGAAGTTTGCCCTGAAGAATATGCTTATGTTTCAAAATTTATTAGCATTGATATTGTTCTTATTTATCTGTTCGGGGATATACTCTCAATTCAAGCAATTCAGAAAAATTCATTGATCAACCACAACTACGAAGCAATAGTTGATAACCTCGATAAGATTAAATCTAAAAATAATTTATTAAAAAGTAGATACAATCCTATTGAACAAGCTCATTATGTATTTAATCATGTATTTATGTTGTCTCAAAAAAATATAAATGTAATCTTTGACAATTTAGATGCTTTAGAATTCTTCAGATATATGTCCATCTATAATATTCACTGCCCGCTTCATTCTTTGCTAATGTACTGCCCACCTAATATCTTATTAGAACGAGTTATGAAAAGAAATAGTATCGCTATAGATAAGGATTTAGTGGATAAAAGATCACTTATGCGACCTTTAGAAACTTTTATTAATATCTATAAATCTACAGAAAACGAATTGTTTATAGATGAAATTCAACGGGATTTTCTGATAGAGACATTTAGAACTGCTTACTCTGCAAGTCAAGGCGAAGGCGATAATCATCCAATGAGTAAGCTGACCTGGCAACAAATTATCAATAGTTTAGATTCTAACTTTGGCATTAACACTAGCATAAAAATAGAAAGCAAATACCCGTATTGCATGTTATTGGATTCGAGCAAAGAAACAGCTGAAACATTAGCGCTTAGAATCAGCCAACTGGCTTCTCGAAAGTAGCATAAAATCGTATTTTTGCCGAATCTACAGCAAATACTTCTTAAGAAAAATTCTAATGAATAAAGTCATCCTGCGTAAATTACTCAAAAGCAGGTTTATGGAAAAGAACCAGTTCTACCTTACAACGGCTGGAACTCCATAGAGCGTCTCAATTTCAGCTGCATTTGGGCTTAGTGCTAAGTAAGCTCTGATTTTATGCCACTATGATAAAAAACATCTTTAAGCAATGGTTTTAGGAATGAATATCAGCTTCTATAACCAAAAATAATTTTCCGGTGCTTACATTCCATCAAAAGTCCATAAAATAGGGGTTTTTCTTCTAGAATATCTTATGTTGTACTCTAACGGAAGAGTCAGCCAATTGACTTTCTAATTCCATTCAAATTAGAGTCAAATGCCCCATGTTCCCTAAACCGCTCTAGGAAGATCGCTTATGGCACTTAGACAAACCTTTAACGGCATATAACCACAAAACACAAACAATCAGAAAGATACCAAAAGCATATGGAGCGGTGATTGATACGGCATTTGTGCCTGTGCTGAGTGCAGATCCTGCTAAAGCAATTTGGAGGTTGCTTTGAACGAATGCCCCACCTGCTTTGCCAGCACGGCCTCCTATAATATCAACAGAAGCTTTGCCTTTGGTTTTCAATTCATCATCCAATGGGATATAGGCCATTTCTTTTGTGGCGTCGAATAAACTGTACTTAATGCCCTTAGAAACAAGTATGATTCCAGCTCCTAAGAAGCAAGCCGCCGTTGCTGAAGTGGTTGTCAGGGCGTGCAATAGGATGGCATCCACCCATTCTCTGGCAAAGATGAAAAAGAAAAAAACAATACCCCCCACAGTAATGACTAAGGGTGTAATTACCGCTGCTGTAAACCAGCTAACCCGACGCAAGATATTTGATCCAACAAGCCATCCAAACACAATGACGAATATACCACTCAGTGTAGAGAAGTTGCCCATAAAAGCATTGTACCCACCTAAGTCTCCGGCAAAATACAAACTCACTTGGTTTTTCCATTGAATATCTACCAAGTTAGAAGTTACTCCATACGCCATAAGCAAAACAGCAATTAAGCCCAACTCTGATGAGCGAAAAATAATTTTTATGCTTTCTATTAAAGATGGTTTTGTGCGTTTCTTTGTTGGTACTCTTACTTCTTGAGGGTCAAAAAAACGTTTATCGGTTAGAACGGCAACATGCATCCAACGATACAACGCCATGGCAATAATTCCAAACAGAACAACAGAACCCATGAGCGAATACAAAGAAGCTTGCCAAGCTGCTTCTGGGGTTGCGTAAAATCTCTTAATGTCTTCAGAACAAAACTTGATGAATTGACCTGACAGAATCAAAGATAAATTTCCAATCACTAGAAATAAGCCATAAAATCGCTTTGATTCCTGCATCCGTACCACATGGTTTGCAAATTGCCAAAACATCAACCCAAGCATGACACTGCTCCACATTTCCGCCAGAACATAGAACAGTGCGAAAGCCCAATAGGCGTAAATGTCAATGAACCCTATGAGTGCTGGGTAAGACATTTTTAAGGAAGCAATAGTTTCACGACTGGGATGTAAAGCTTCAAGGTTTGGATAAATAACCAAAGCAAAGGCAGCAAAAAACACCAAAAACGGTATTGTAATAACATAAAAAACATTTTCACGGGCCAAAATATTGGTCAGTTTGGCATATAAAATCACAAATAAAACAGCCGTGGGTGTTACACAATATAGTTTCAAGAAAGAAATTGTCCCTGCACCGGCAGAATTGACAATGATCGTATCTTTGGTAATCCGCAAAAGAGTATAGTTAAAGAGGATGCAAAACATGATAAACGCAAGGGGGAGAAATTTTTTGAGTTCATGATTATGAATAGGCCAAATGGTAGCACGCCACCCTTTAAATTCCGGAGGAGTAGTTTTTTTTGTGTTCATACTCATATTCCTTTATGTCTTTGCAAAAACAATATTACAACCCACTATATTACAGTTCGATTGCAGATAAAATTAGTCATCTTTATTACACTCTCGTAGGACTCCGCATAGGTAGCAATAAAAGGATCCAGATGGTGAAATTGATCAGGACAAATTTTATCTATAGAATAAGACTCATTGAAGTATGGTATTTCCATTAGCTGATTCATTAATTCAGCTGGTACTGGCTCATCATGGACACTAAAATTTGGTTTTTGCATCGTTTTTTGTAAAATAAATAGAGACTCTAAAAGCTGAGGTTTAAAGGTATAAATTGTATGTGAGCCAAGTGTTTTTTCTATGTGCCAACAAGATGCTTTGCCTGTATCTGGATTTAGATCGCAATCTATACTGGAGAGTAATATTTTGGCTGGAACACCAGAATTGGATAGAACTTCACAAAAACGTTTAAAGATTGCAATTTCTGCCCAACGAATACTTTCAGTTGTCAGATTAATATTTCGTTTTTTTGCTTGTTCGACTAGATTTCCTTGTCTTCCGAATCGGCCAATCATGAACGTTATTACGCAGCGCCAACGTGATATATCTACACTATTCTTATTTGCCCTTTCTAAACCTCTTCTAATAGCATCTATACACTTTGTAAGCTGAGGGACAGTATATGAAAATGTATTGTTGATAGAAACCCCACATGCGATAAGTCTTTCAATAGCATCGTAGCCTGCAGCACTACCAGGGACTTTAACCATAATATTGGGGCCAAGCGCTGAAAGTTCTTGTCCTTGCATAAAAATTTGATCAGAATTCAGCGTGGTTCGGGGGTCAACTTGTGCACATACCCAACCATACTTACCCTGGGACTTAACCCACATTTCTTTGAAAATTTTTGCTCCTGTTTCAATGACATGTTTGTAAAGACTCCAGTATAATATTTTAGAATCAGTAATGCCTTCTGCCTTTTTTATTGTTCTAAAATCATTTTTCCATAAATCCTTATCAAGCAGAACACAATTTGTAATAAGGTTAGGGTTAGTTGTAACCCCTTGAATTAGTGATTTTAATGGGTCTGTAGGATCAAAAAAATTTGTCAAGAATTCTTCTCGTTGTTTGCTTTCTTTCTTATTATTAGCTTGTTTGGTAAATTGATTTATCCAAGATCTCAATAAAGTAGGAGATGAATCCCACCATATTTCAGCTCCAATAGAATTTTCTTGCAGCTCCTTTAAGAAACTATAGCCTTGAACTTTTTTTGTTTTCACATCAATTCCCATTTAGCCATTGTATACGCAGTTGTAAAACAACGATCTACTACTTAGGTTGGTTCTGAGGTTATCCGGCATATGTTAACAGCAGTCGTGAAATTTCCCAAAAGCAAAATTCTCTAGGATGGCATACTTATGCCGTTATGACCAAAAAGTTTCAAATGAGCCTTCTAACCCCAAACCCCCGATATTTCCGATTCTGTATAAAAAAGGGTAAATATTCCTCCTGCCATATTTTTGTAGTTCATTCGATCAGCTTATTCGTAAAATATGTAATTGCCTTGTCTAAACTCTCACTTATAATCTTGGCGCTTCTTCATGAAAATCCATAAACTTACGTCGTCTCCTCCAACAAGGTTTTTCACCATTTTCTTCATGCTTGAGGATATGGCAGGCTTTATCATTTTTTAGTTAAGTAACTCAAATAAAATAAGATCCCCCTCTTTTACTCCAAGCTCTGCAGCTGAGTTAGGAGATTTTATTTTCCCTAGTTCTGCCATAGATCCCATAGAAGAACTACTTGAGAAAAATACCCATGTTCCATCTGGCTGTAATTTCCATTTCACAGCATATGTCGCATCTAACTTATAATCCCCATTAACAAAAATTCTAATTTTTTGGCCTACTTTGAAATTTGAAAAATCTAAGTTGTCAAATTTAATTTTAATTAATCCGAAATTATCGCAATAGACAATAGTCCCTGATGGGATAGAAAACTCACAAAGGTCTGCTTCAGAAGCCTTCCTTCCCAACTCGTCTAATGAAACCCCTGAAACAATTTTAGCTACAGTTGGGGCCCCTACTTGCTTTCCACCAAATGATTTTGAATTCTTGTCTTGAGTTATTTTATTTTTATAAAGATACTTTAAACCAAAGTCTTTTATCATCCAGTTAAAATACCCTACATTATCTCCGACAAATGTGATGCCATGGTTTGTTTCTCCAAAAATTCTGTAATCGCCATCCAGTTGTTTGGTAGGGTTAACAACACATAAAAAAACAGATCCTGACGGGTACAGATCTGCTAAGGTTCTTATTGAAAAAGAAGCAGCTTCAATACTAAACTCTCTCACGGCAACCAGGGGGGCTATTTTAAATTCATTAATTCCTAATTTATCTAACTCCCCATTAATAGTTTGGTGTAATTCATTAAATGCAATGTCGACACAATCAGTGAAAATTACAATATTTCTATTCATGTATATTAACCCTTTCCAGCAAATTATAACTAAATAATAAAAGTATGCTCATATCTAATAAAGGGAATAAAGTATCACAAGCATTACTGATCCTAAAGGTATTTTTAAAATTAATGGATAATTTTAGAAGGTGATAATCAGTGAAATCAAATTTATGCCATTTACACAATTTAAAGAGATGCTTCTAAGTAATAAAAAGGATTTTTAACCAGGATGTATGCAAATGTGGGGATTTATTTCACTCTTTGAATAAGTTAAACTTGTAAGGCTCTGCTTTATAAAATATAAGGCTGTAGCGACTACTGCAAAAAAATATTTATAAAGTCATTTAAAAAATAAGTGAGAATAAAATGAAAAGAGTTTTAATTTTATTTTATATTATTACATTAAACTTAATGTTAAACCATATTACCTATGCAAGTCATTTTAACGAGGATGGAGAAGGAAGGTTAAGAACTTCTTCATATTCTTCAAATGGTTCTCTAGATACAAAAGAATTAGCTCCTCAACATAACACCTCTTACCCATCAGTTATTTCAAAATACTTGGAGGTAAGCTTTTCGGGAGCATTGCGAGGTTTAATCCCACTCCCAATTGAGCATCCTTTTGACTTTATGAAAACTCGTATGCAAGCTAACTTAGGTGCAAAATCTGCGTTTAATATGGTGCAGGAAATTTATCAGCAAGATGGCTTAAAAGGTTTTTACGCCGGTGTAATACCTAATGGAACAAGGTTAATGATAAAGCATGCTTACCGTTGGCCAATGATGCTTGCATTCCCTAATTTTTTTGATAAATTTTTACCTGAAGAAACCAAAACAGAGTATCCTTCACTTAAGAAGTTTTTGACGGGAGGAACAATAGCAAGCTTTGAAACTCTTATTATTTGTCCACTTGAGCGGCTTCAAGTCTGGTTAATGACTACTTATAGAGATGAAAAAACCCTAGGTAACTTTTATCAACAAAATAGAGGCAATTTAAAGAAAGAACTATATCGGGGGTTGAATGCTTCTTATCCAAAGCAATTGGTTACATGGATAAGTTTCTTGGTTGCTGATGAAAAATGTAAAGCTTTAGCAAGGGAGTATACAGGAGAGAAGGAGCTTTCTTTTACAACCCTTCTATCTGTTAGCTTTGTAGTGGGAGCAATTAATGCTGTCATTACCCTACCTTTTGGTTGCATAAAAACACAAATGCAGAAGCATAACCCTGTAAAAAGCAATACTTTAATAAGTGTTACAAGGCAAATATATCAAAATAGTGGAATTAAAGGATTCTACGCTGGATGGCCGGTTAAGCTGGCACAATTTATGGTGCGGTCATTATTTACCGTTACTTTATTTGAAAAGCTTGAGAAAAAATGGAACAACTCTAAATTATAATTAAATATCGATAGAAACTAGCAAATTATTAATCTACTCTCATATATTCATGTATTTAGAAATTCTTGGATGTACTATAGAACCTGAGAGGTATCTCTACTTAATTAGACATTTTAGCAGCTTTTTAAAAAAACATCTCACATGACATATCATTGGGTACTATTTTTATCACCATGGGTAAGAGTAAACTTTAGCGTTTTGAAAATTACGCATAGACTCTACTAAACCTTCTTTTATACCTAAACCAGATTTTTTAATACCACCAAATGGCGCTATTTCACTTCGAAAACCTGGAATATCATTTATATTCACCATACCAGTTTTCAAGTTCTTAATCATATATGTAGCAATATTAAGGTTTTCAGTTACTACACCTGCAGATAATCCATATTGAGAACTATTAGCAATATCTAAAGCCTCTTCTGCGCTACTGAATCTAATTATTGGAGCCACAGGGCCAAATATTTCCTCAGATACAATGCAATGATCTAATGGCGTATGATCTATTATTGTAGGTGATAATACTGCCCCTTTTATTTTATTTCCATAAATAAGTACCGCCCCACTATTAATTGCATCATTTATTGTTTTATGTATATATGACGCGCTTTCAGAATCTATCAAAGTACCCATAAAATTTTCTTTATCGAAAGGATCACCATACTTAAGGTTACTAGTTTTTTTTACAAATGCTTCAATAAATTTATCGGCAATTTCATTTGAAACAAGGATTCTTTTAACCGCAGTACAGCGTTGCCCCGTGTTTTTGAACGCACCTTTAACGGCAAGATCAACAGCAAGCTCTAAGTTTGCATCTTGCAAAATAATCAGTGGGTCACAACCTCCTAATTCAAGTATAAGTTTTTTTAAAAGGCAATGTTTAGCTATAATTTCACTAACTTTGTAGCTTCCAGTAAATGCTACAAGATCTACATAATCACTTTTGACTAAGGTGTCTAATGCAACTTGATTAGAGCATGTAACAACTTTAAACATTTCCTTTGGTAACCCACATTCATAAAGTAGGTTTTGGAGATAAAAAGCCGATAGAGGAGCTTTAAGCGAAGGTTTTATAATTATTTTATTATTTGTAGAAACTGATGGTATTATTTTATGTGCTACCTGATTCATCGGATGATTAAATGGAGTAATAGCAGATATTAAACGCAATGGTTCATAAGTTACAATTATTTTCTTTCTTACTGCATTTGGAACATTATCCGAGTTATATATATGATCAAAAGTTAGTGTACTTGTTAAATGACTTCCCAACTCCAACAAATTTATTACTCTTTGCACCTCATTTTCCGAATCATTTACGCACAAACCCGTTTCAGAAGTTATCAAATTTGAAGCCTCTTGAATTCTTGTTTTTAACAATTGAGCAGCTTGCATAAGAATGCTGCTTCGTTCAAATAAACTTAAATTTGCATTGTAATTAGCAGAATCTTTAATCATCGATGATAAAGTTTTATGATTTAACAATGGGACTTCCCCTACAACTGTATTGTCATAAGGATTATTAATTTTTAGAGTTTCAATGTTTTTATGCATATAAGTTACCTTGAATTATCTTTTTATACTATTAACAAGCCTTTCCTTAAGTTTATAAGGTGGTATGTTAGGTCTGAGTTCTAGTGAAGAATCTGAGTTCATCTTTAAATGTATAAGCACAGGATCTTCTATATCAATAAATAGTTCTTCCATTTTTTCTATTGCTGCTTAATTATAACATTCAAGCACCGGAGTAATAAAATGGCATATTCCTGTAAAAATAAAGTAGCAGAAGATTCTTTGCAAGATGTAATAACTTTCGATCTGGGTTCTAAAATAAAAGAAGAATTTAAGGTTTTAGTAGATAGTGAACCTGCTTTAAAAAATCTTTATCAAGACCAAGATACAGCAATGCAGATAATGCAAGTAATGGGCAAGAAATTGGAAGTGCTTCTTCCCTCAAATATTCAAGAAACTCTTAGGGAAATGGGTAGAACTGGAGAGCCAGGGATTATTTATCTTAAGGGGCTTCCTACTGATTATTATATACCAGAAAAAGGAGGTATTCTCGAGAGAGTTAATGCTAAGAGCAAAGTGAGTGAGTGTTTAATGCTTGGGCTTGCTTATATAATGAGGTGTGAAGTACGTCCAAATAATGAGCAAGGAGGAAGAATTATTCATAATATTGCACCTGTAAATGGACTTGAAAATACTTTTTCTAGTAAGGGAACCGAACCATTTTATTTACATACAGATAATGCTTATCAGGAAAAAGTACCTGATTTTGTAATGATGTACAGTCTTGTACAGGACCCGGATGTATCTACCAGCTATTATCCCATTTCAGGTTTTATTGAATCCTTCCCAAAAGATATTCTTGAGAGTATGAAGAAAAAGCAATTTAAAATAAAATCAGCTCCAGGTTACTCTGAAATTGAAGGGATCTTTGCTTTGCTATCTGAAGAAGAAGATATTGCTCAAAATAAGAAAGTAAGACTTCGACTTTATCAAGAACCAAGAGGTCGTATTGAGGCTGCTAGCGAAGAAGTTGGTGAAGAAGTTCAAAAAGTAATTCAAGCAGTAGAGAGAATTTTAAAGCCTGTCAACCCTAAGGGTATATCTTTAAAATCTGGCGAGGCAATTATCTTCAATAATGGTTGGGGCATTAACAAGGTTGGTGGTGTTATGCACGGGCGTAAAGGAAAGATTAAAAATCTTCAGAGATGGCTGCAACGTGCTTTCTTGTTTAAAAGATAATAGCTCTTATAATCTTGAATCTAGTAAGCAGCGGTATTGGTGATAAAGGTGCTCAAGCGCTTGCCAACAGCAAAAGCCTTACTTCTCTCTCAACCTTGGATCTAGTAGGTAACAAAATTGACTCTGTAGGCGCCCAAGCTTTAAAGGAAAGCAAAACGTTAACTAACTTAAAAAATCTATCCCTATAAAAATAAGATAAATTTGCATAAAATCGTCAAGACACTTAACTAAGCATAATAAGCCTAATTTATTTTCTCTTTTGCTTCCGAATTGCTTCCGTAAATATAGTTTTTATAAATGGTTTTTTATTTATTTTCAATTTTTCAATTGCTTAAAATATTCTTAAAGATAATACCTACCGATTCGTAATCAGTAGGTCGGAGGTTCGATTCCTCTCTTCGGCACCAGCAAAAACAAACACTTATAACTAAACAGTAAAATCTTAAAGCTATATTAGCCGTTCCTGAAGTATGAGTATTTGGAAGATTATGTGCTGCATTTGGCATGCAGATTTGGTTTGCATGATCTCATAACTTGCCAGAGCCAAGCTAAAATAAAGAATAAGAAAGCTCTAAGCAGCCTTATATTATGCCCAATCGTACAGAGAAGTGCATTGTCTCCTAAGACTCCTTTGAGGCAAATTGCGTCCCAAGCCTTCATATGACCCGATGTGAGGCTCAATCGCATTGCGATGCATGAGCGCTCGTTTGAGTTTAGGAAGCAGGCCTTTTTGACTTTTGACGGGCTAGAATGACTTGCTTGAAATAAGGAAGGAATTTGGCTAAAGATAAAATTTTTATGCATTATTGAGTGAAAAAAATTTACATAAGCACCTGGCAAACCTCAGCAAGCATAGAAGAAAAAGGTCGACGTTACATCAATATTAATTGCATTTTAGGATCTACTTGGTGAGAACGTCTAAAAAAATCCCAAGATTTCTCTAATGCTGCCCTTTCAGCGCGGATTTTTTTCTCTAAAATTTTTGCATCTTCTTGTTCAGATGTAAGATCTTTCTTTTTTTGCTCATTTTTTCTCTAATTAAATTTGGAGAACAACTCTTAGAAGGGGCCATCTTTAAAAGAGTTAAAGCGTGAAGGAAAACCAATCCATTCAGCTTTTGTATTGAATGCTCACCCATTATAGCCCATTAGCAAAAATAAATTTACAGGTCATAAGAAGCAATTTAAAAATAAGGTAATGAGTAATTAAAAAACGCGAAAGAATTAAAGATATTCGCATTTATTCTCGAAAATAATAATTAAAAGAAACAGGTAATAATTAGGCTTCAAGTTAGCAAAGGAGGTGGTATGGAACTTTTTGCGCCCAATGGTTGGGGATTGGTGTGTCGTCTTAGTCGTGTTTTCCTCACATATGTTCTCATCTATCAGCAAATCTTTTTAGGAGTTGTATGGGCAAATGGTGATCTTATACGCGTTGAGATTACCCAAGATAATGCTTTTCAAACACAGGGCTCTCTTGAACGACTGCCAGAAGAGAATCTTCCTTTAAAATTAAAAGTCACAAGACAGAGAAGCGATTCTACTGAGCAAAAAGCCACTCAGGAGATAGAATCTATTCTTTATGAAAGACGTCTTCACTTTAAAAAAGGTATCAATGAAGATAAAAAGCTGTCTTCCACCTCTAGCTTAAGACTAACTTCAACGCATACTGATGGCGCTCTTAATCTTCTTTTTAAGGAGAGAGGACTTAATCTACGCTTTCTAATCCGATCAACAGGCGAAATTTCCATTGAGAAATTGATTGCAGAAGATGCGATTGAACTCTGCACAGTAGGACGAATTACAACAAGTCTATCTCCCATCAAGGCAACGTCACTCTCGTTGGTAGGTCAAGATATCCTTAACTATACCAGCCTTTGTACCACCAAAGAATTAGCATTAACCGCTGTTGGGACCCAAGCTCGTAAGGGTTTAATCACGAATATGCCTGAAGGAAGAATAAAGTCTCAAGGATTATTAAATGTTTTTAAAGGAGATTTCCATAATCAAGGTTCTCTTGAAGCGGTCGATAAGCTGGAAGCTGATTTTCATCAGAATAATCTTTTTAATAGATCTCAAGAAAAAGGGTATTCATTAATTCAGGGAAAAAGCTCTTTTTCTTTAAGAAATATCGATCGATTTGAAAATACCTCTGAAATTAAAAGTCAGCGCAGTTTATTCATTGAATCAAATATTTTAGAAAACTTAAAGACGATATCATCTGATCGAAAACTTAAAATTCATACTATAGATAGCTTATATAACCTTCAGGGAACCATTCAGGCTAGCGACAGATTAAGTATTAATGTTGTCGGTGAATTTTACAATCAAGCTAATATTTTTAGTGATAAAAAAATTAAACTTTCAGTAGGTGAACATTTTGAAAATACTTCTTTAGGACACATTTCTGCTTCTTCTCTATCTTTAACTTGTATGGGTTTAGGTCAAAACAAGGGCCAGCTTGCCTCACAATCTCTTAACATTACGGCGGCTACTTTTGAGAACTATCATCAAATTGAAACTCAAGAGGGAGAGTTAAATGAGCTTTCTTATGGTGAGGGATTTCATCTCTATGAAGACAGCTTCTTAAGTGCAAATCAACACCTAAATATAAGAGCAAAATCACTTATTATTGATCAAGGTGCCCTTATAGAAACAGGCCAGCTTGATGCTATTCTTTTTTATCTAGCCAACTCAGGGCATATTATTAGCCAAGAGATACAAGACTTAAAAATAGGTCGTTTCTATAATGAAGGCAAACTGAGAGCAAGTAGCCTTATTTTAACAGTATTTGATACGTTTGAGAATGTGAGTGATGATGTTGAAGGCACTAAAACCCTAACTTTTGGAGTAAAAACTTTACTCAATTACGGCCAACTTAAGAGTAAGCTTATTAAAGGTCGTATCGCTCATCTTAATAATGAGGGAACGATTCAAGCAGATGAAACATTCGATGCGTCAATTCAGAAACTTGAAAATCAGGGGCTCATTCTCTCCGCGGGAGATATTTGGGTTAATGAGTTATCTGATTCTTCAACAAATAGTGGCTTGATCCAAGCACAAAGCATCCATCTCAGTTCTCAACAAGAGCATTTAAGTCAATTTCAAGGAAACTTTACACCTTCATCACCTCAAGCTTATTTTTTAAATAGAGGTAGCATTCTGGCAGATAATAAAACGTCATTTTTATTAAGCTCTTTCGAGAACCATGGAACTATGCAGGCAAGTGAGGAGATTTGGAAACTTGTTGAACTTAAAAATGAAGGCTCAATTAAAGGCGGCGATCTTCTTTCTTTACATGTAATGTCGCTGCTTATCAATAATGGAACGATTACTAGCAATCAGGAAATCTCGATTGTTTCAGATGGAAGTTGTACTAATACAAACACGATCTCAGCCTCAAAGGCATTAACTCTAAATTTTAAGAATTCTTTTTCAAACCTGGGGATGATCTATTCTCCTCTTCTCACTTTGCAAGGCCGAATCCTTAGAAATAAGGGCCAGATCATAGGCAAGCAGGCTTTGGATTTACAGACGCAAAGTTTTATTAATGATAAAGAGGGACGACTCAAAGGAGAAGAAGTAAATATTAATTCTCATAAATCAGGTAAGAATATAGGACTTATTAAAGCAAAGAAAACTTTACGAGTTAAAGGGTTAAATTTTATTAATCGACTTTCTGGACAATTATATTCGCAAGGAACTTTTTTAGGAAGATACAAAGGCAAACTTATTAATAAAGGAAAAATTAAAGCCTTTGAGCAGATTGACCTAGATTCTTTCGAATTAGAAAATGATGGCGCTATTAAGAGTGAAGGAACAGTCAAACTAACAGCAGATAAACTTGAGAGCTCAGGCCGCTTGGAGGGAGATGAAGCTGTTATTCTAAAAGTTAACGAGAAGGGAGATCTAAAAGACGGTTCTATAGTCACTCAGGGAAGGCTCACAGTAAGCGGTGGAACTATAAAAGTATCCGAAGGAGTCTCTTTAGAAAGTTTAGCCATTTATCTTTTGCTTCAGCATTTTGAGAATTACGGAACAATAGACGCTCAAAAGGAAGTCCATCATAAGGGAGGAACCCTTTTAAATCATGGTAGTATTAAAGTAGGAGAATCCATCATTTATGAAGGAACTCTTTCCCTTATCAATAATGGAATTATGGACACAAATTCTTTGAAATTATTAGGTGTCCGTAAGCTTTATAACACCCATCAAATAATTGCTCATCAAGCGTTAGAAGGGCAAATCGATACCCTTCAAAACAGAGGGCTGCTTCAAGGTAAAACCCTTGCTTTGACAAATTTAAATACACTCTTCTTGAATGAAGAGCAGGGTAAGGTTTTAGGCATAGACACTTTTGAAGTTTCTGGCCAAGGAAAAGTTGAAAACAATGGGACAATCGAAACTCATCGCGGCTCTCTAACGCTTAAGCCACAAATTTTATCAAATCACGGCAATATTAATGCTACCAACCACTCTTTAATCATTGAAGCCCCTAAAGTTGATAATGCGGGGCAATTATTAGGAGAAAATATTACTCTCAGCTCACAAGATTTTCAAAATTCTAAAGAAGGAAAAGTAGTGAGCCGCCAAGGAAAGGCGGAATTTGTCTGTAGACAAACGCTCAGAAATGCGGGGCTCTTGCAAGCCCCCGGCACAATAAGCCTAACAGCCTTAAATACTATTAATGAAGGACAGGTTCTTTCACTCGTGCGTATTCTAATAGCAACAAATACTTTAACCAATAAAGGTCTTTTGCAAGCAAACAAAATTGAGTGGGCTAAACGTCTTATCTCCTTTTTAAATCACGGCAATGTGATAAGTGCTTCTCCTTTTACTTTGGAAGCGGCCTCGTTTACGAATCAAGGCACAATTAAAGGAGAAAACTTAGCTTTTACACTTCTAGAAGGACAGAATAGTGGATTGCTTCTTGCTTCCTTAATTACCCTCATTTTCCAAAATAAATTCAGCAATGCGGCAGAAGGCAAGATAATAACAGATAAAGTTTTTGAGGTTTCTGGAGAAGGAGAGTTTGAAAACTTCGGCCACATCGGAGAAGCAACCCTTAAGAACGCAGAAGCAACGGAAGTGCATCCAGGTGGGCAGTTAACATTTATAACAAAATCCTTTTCCAATCATGGAAGTATCAATTCAGGTAATAATAATCTTAATCTTGATACAGAGATTTTAACCAATGCAGGCCATGTAAAAGGAAACCTTGCTTTTAAGAAATCTATCGCCACCTTTGTCAATGAAGCGGCTGGTCAGATATCAAGCTTGACGCCTTTCATCCTTGAGAGCATTTCTTTTATGAATCGTGGTCTTCTGAGTGCGCCTTCTTTAACTTTAATTCTCACGAGTGCTCAGAATGAAGGAACACTTTACGGCCAAACCTTTTTAAAATTAGTCTTTAAAGAATTATTCTCTCAGAGTGGTAAAGGTAAAATAGTCGATTCTGAAGTATGAAGAAAAGCAAGGAAGCGCCTATAGTACAGAGAATTATTTTAGGGTAGAATCTGCAGGTAATTGGTAGAAAACTCTTAAAAGGCTGCAGATTTTTCATGAGTAGACCG
>Ga0209960_1001049_pt1 | contig 43065 bp, 31 predicted proteins | sample ThiBiot_500_plan_2_FD_183947 | JGI IMG/M metagenome (GOLD analysis project Ga0209960, IMG submission 183947) | Wastewater bioreactor microbial communities from Cape Town, South Africa - Thiocy_expt_500_plan (SPAdes) | ecosystem: Engineered > Bioreactor > Thiocyanate-remediating >... | reverse complement strand
GCCGGGCGCAAGGGCATGTGGGAGATCTGGCCCGCCATCCTGGTAACGGGCGTGTCCTTCGCCATTCCGCAGTTCCTGGTGTCCAACTACATCGGGCCCGAGCTGGTGGACATCATTGCCGCCATCGTCTCCATGGTCTGCCTGGTCGCCTTCCTGCGCGTGTGGAAGCCCAAGACGGTGTGGACCTCGCCCTCGCTGCGCGGCCACGACCCCAGCGCGGCGGAGGCCAAGCCGCCCCAGCCCGTCAAGCGCCACAGCACGCAGGCGCTGGTGGCCGCCTGGACGCCCTGGATCATCCTCTCGGTGTTCGTGTTCCTCTGGGGCCTGCCGGCGGTCAAGGCCTGGCTCAACGGCCTCTTCGCGCCGGCCTTCCCCATTGAGGGCCTGCACAACCTGATCGAGAAGGTGCCGCCCGTGGTGGCCAAGCCCACCAAGGAGGGCGCGGTCTACACGCTCAACCTGCTGTCGGCCACCGGCACGGGCATTCTGCTGTCGGCCATCGTGAGCGCGCTGGTCATGAAGTACAACCCGCTGGCCATCGTGCGCACCTTCTTCAAGACGCTGTGGCTGGTGAAGTACTCGCTGCTCACCATCGTGCTGATGCTGGCGCTGGGCACGCTCACGCGCTACTCGGGCACCGACACCACGCTGGGCCTGGCGTTCGCCAACACGGGCGTGCTCTACCCCTTCTTCGGCACGCTCATGGGCTGGCTGGGCGTGGCGCTCACGGGCTCGGACACGGCCTCCAATGTGCTCTTCGGCGGCATGCAGAAGGTGGCGGCCGAGCAACTGGGCCTCTCGCCCAACCTCATGGGCGCGGCCAACAGCTCGGGCGGCGTGATGGGCAAGATGATCGACGCGCAGTCCATCGTGGTCGCGTCGACCGCCACGCGCTGGTTCGACCACGAGGGCGACATCCTGCGCTACGTGTTCTTCCACTCCATCGCCCTGGCCTGCCTGGTGGGCCTGTACGTGACCCTGCAGGCCTATGTGTGGCCGTTCACCCTGACCGTGGTGAACTGAGCGCAGCCGGCGCACAAAAAAAGACCGGCGCACGCGGCGCCGGCCATCAAGTACCTTGGAGAGGATGAAAAACGCTGCGGAGCGCAGCGGCGTCGCTCAGAAGCGCCAGCCCAGGCCCACGCCCACGAGCACCGGGTCGGCCTTGAACGTGCCCAGCTTTGCGCCGGCGGCGCTCACGTCGGTCTGGATGAAGACCTTCTTGACGTCGAAGTTCAGGTACAGGTTCTTCTGCAGCGGGATGTCCACGCCCACCTGCAGCGCCGCGCCGAAGCTGTTGCGCTCGATGTCCACACCCGGGGGCGCCTTCACGCTGGAAAAGCGCGTGTAGTTCAGGCCCGCACCCACATAGGGCTTGATGCCGGCGGTATTGAAGTGGTACTGCAGCAGCAGCGTGGGCGGCAGGTGCTTGAACGAGCCGATGGCAGCGCCGCCCGCGCTCAGCCGTTGCTTTTGCGGCACGGTGAGGATGAGCTCGGCCGCCACGTTGGGCGTGAAGAAATACGACACATCCACTTCGGGGATGGTCTTGTTGTTGATCGACAGACCCAGGGGAGTGCTGTCCTTGTTGGCGCTGTCCAGGTGCACGGCGCGGGCACGCACCATCCAGGGGCCTTCCGACTGCTGCGCCAGCGCAGCACCAGAAGTCAGAGCACAGAGAACGGCCACAGCCAGCAAGTTCTTTTTCATGGTGGTTTCAATCAGGTTTCACGGGGACGCCCCCCGTGCAGCCATTAGGCCTACTTTGACTGTGGTCTTTCTTGCCCTGCATCAATCATTGGTATTAACCCTAGTCGCAGTGGTTGATTCATATCAACCACATTCGGCTTAGGGGATTTTGCGGCCGCGCATCCCGGCACGCCGGGTGCTTTCCAGAGCGGCCTGTCATCTCGGTTACAGCCGCCCCGCTCCCCGCTATTGCATATCAAGACGACTGGTCATATTATTTCCCCTTGGCCCGCACCGCAGACAAGACCGACATCCCCCAGCGCCTCACCCAGGCAGGCCGCGACCTGTTCTCGCGCCAGGGCTACAACGCCACCGGCATCCAGGCCATCACCGACCACGCGGGCGTGCCCAAGGGTTCGTTCTACAACCACTTCGAGAGCAAGGAAGTGTTTGCCGTGGCCATCATCGAGCAGTACGCCGAGCACCTGCAGCGCTCCTGGGAGGCCATGATGGCCGCCGCGCCCGCCCAGCCCATGGCCGCCATCCGCTACGTGTTCGCCGAAATGATGGCCTACCACGAGCGCAAGGAGCTGCAGGCCGGCTGCCTGGTGGGCAATTTCGCCGCCGAAATGGCCCTGGCCAGCGAGGCCTGCCGCCAAGGCCTGCTGCAGGCGCAACTGGCCTGGCGCGAGCGCCTGGCCAGCATGATCGAACGCGCCCAGGCGGCGGGCGAGGTCCGCGCCGACCTGCCCGCCCCCGTGCTCTCGGCCCTGGTCTGGGACACCTGGGAAGGCGCCCTGCTGCGCATGAAGCTCGAGAAATCCACGGCCCCGCTGCACACCAGCATGGCCCTGGTGCTCGACCACCTGTTCCAGCCCGCCGCACCCGCGGCAGGCATTCCCCCCACCACCAAGGAGTAAGCCCCCATGGGTATCCCCGCAGAAACCTTCGCCACCGACGCCCTATTCCAGCCCCTCAAGCTGGGCCGCATCAACGTTGCCAACCGCATGGCCATGGCCCCGCTCACGCGCAGCCGCGCCAACGACGCGCTCGAACCCACCGACATGGTGGTCGAGTACTACCGCCAGCGTGCCAGCGTGGGCCTGATCATTGCCGAGGCCACGCAGATCTCTCCCACCGCCCAGGGCTACACCCACACCCCCGGCATCCACACGCCCGAGCAGATCGCCGCCTGGAAGCAGGTGACCGACGCCGTGCACGCCCAGGGCGGCAAGATCTTCCTGCAGCTCTGGCACACCGGCCGCATGTCGCACAACGCCTTCCAGCCCAACCAGCAGGCACCGGTCGCCCCCTCGTCCATCGCTGCCAAGGCCAAGACCTATATCGTGGGCCAGGGCTATGTGAACTGCGCCGTGCCGCGCGCGCTGGAGACGGCCGAGATCGCCGGCGTGGTGAACGACTTCCGCCAGGCCGCCGCCAACGCCATCGAGGCCGGTTTTGACGGCGTGGAAATCCACGGCGCCCACGGCTACCTGATCGACGCCTTCCTGCGCGACGGCTCCAACCACCGCACCGACCCGTACGGCGGCAGCATCGAGAACCGCGCGCGCTTCCTGCTCGAAGTGATGGCCGCCGTGACGCAGGAGATCGGCGCCGACCGCGTGGGCATCCGCCTCTCGCCGGTCTCGCCCGTCAACGACTCGTCGGAGAGCAACCCGCAGCCGCTGTTCGAGCACGTGGTGCGCGAGCTGGAGAAGCTCCACCCGGTGTACATCCACGTCGTCGAAGGCCACACCGGCGGCCCGCGCGACAACGCCCCGTTCGACTACGAGGCGCTGCGCCGCCTGTATTCCGGCGTGTGGATGGTCAACAACGGCTACACCAAGGAAATGGCCGTCGACGCCCTGCGCAGCGGCCGCGCCGACATGGTGTCGTTTGGCCGCGCCATGATCACCACGCCCGACCTGCCGCGCCGCTTCCGCGACAACCTGCCGCTGAACGAGCCCTTTGCCGACGCCCCCGTGTACGGCGGCACCGGCCCGCACGGCTACACCGACTACCCCGCCCTGCCCTGACCCGGTGGCCGACTGCGCAGCGCTGTCTCAGCGCTTGCGCAGTTTCTGAAGCAGGGTGACGGCGCCCAGCACCAGGGCGCCCGCCACGATGCCGGCCACGCCATTGAGCCCGTTGGTGGCCAGTGCCTGCCACAGGCCACCCAGCGCGCCCTGCGCCACGGCGGCGCCTGCGGCCTCGATGGCATGGTGCAGCGGCGCGATGCCGTGCACCAGAATGCCGCCGCCCACGAGGAACATGGCGGCCGTGCCGGCCACCGAGAGGAACTTCATCAGCCAGGGCGCCGCCGCCAGCAGCCCCCGGCCCAGGGCCTGCGCGGCGCTGCTGGTCTTCTGGCTGAGCCACAGGCCCAGGTCATCGAGCTTGACGATGCCGCCCACCAGGCCATAGACGCCCACCGTCATGAGGGCGGCAATGCCCACCAGCACCGCCACCTGCTGCAGGAAGGGCGCGGACGCGACCGTGCCCAGCGCGATGACGATGATTTCCGCCGAGAGGATGAAGTCGGTGCGCACGGCGCCCTGGATCTTGTCCTTCTCGAACGCCACCACGTCCACCGCCGGGTTGGCATTGGCCTGCGCGTGGCTCTCGTGCTCGGCCTCGTCCTCGGCCTGGCTGTGCAGGAACTTGTGCGCCAGCTTTTCCACGCCCTCGAAGCACAGGAAGGCGCCGCCCAGCATCAGCAGCGGCGTGATGAGCACCGGCACGAACGCACTGATGGCCAGCGCCGCCGGCACCAGGATGGCCTTGTTCACCAGGGAGCCCTTGGCCACGGCCCAGACCACGGGCAGCTCACGGTCGGCCCGCACGCCCGTGACCTGCTGCGCGTTGAGCGCCAGGTCGTCGCCCAGCACCCCTGCCGTCTTCTGCGTGGCCACCTTGGTCATGGCCGCCACATCGTCGGCCACGGCGGCGCTCTTCTTGGCGGCGACCTTGGTCATCAAAGCCACGTCGTCGAGGATGGTGGCGATGTCGTCAAGCAGCGTCAGCAGACTGGCTCCGGCCATGGGGGCTCCTGAAATCGGGGGAAGCGCCGATTATGAACAAAAATAGCCTCCAGCGCTGGTGGATCAAGCGCTGGAAGCTATGGTTTTTGTAGTGGAATAGATCTAGAAAAGTTCAGCCGACCCACTTGCGCGCATTGCGCCACAGCCGCATCCAGGGGCTGAACTGCGACGGGTCGCCGTCCGTCCAGCTCATCTGGATGTTGCGGAACACGCGCTCGGGGTGCGGCATCATGGCCGTGAAGCGGCCGTCCGCGGTGGTCACCGCCGTCAGCCCGCCGGGGCTGCCGTTGGGGTTGAACGGGTACTGCTCGGTGGGCGCGCCCGCGTTGTCCACGAAGCGCATGGCCGCGATGGCCTTGTCGGCCTTGCCCCGGTACTTGAAGTTGGCGTAGCCCTCGCCGTGCGCCACGGCGATGGGCAGGCGGCTCCCGGCCATGCCGGCGAAGAACAGGCTGGGCGATTCCAGCACCTCCACCAGCGACAGGCGGGCCTCGAAGCGCTCGCTCTGGTTGGTGGAGAAGCGCGGCCAGTCCTGCGCGCCGGGAATGATGTCGGCCAGCTCGGCGAACATCTGGCAGCCGTTGCACACGCCCAGGCCAAAGGTGTCCTGGCGTGCGAAGAAGCCCTGGAACTGCTCGGCCAGCACCGGGTTGAAGGTGATGGAGCGCGCCCAGCCTATGCCCGCGCCCAGCGTGTCGCCGTAGCTGAAGCCCCCGCAGGCGACGATGCCCTGGAAGTCCTGCAGGCGCGCGCGGCCGCTCTGCAGGTCGGTCATGTGCACGTCGTGCGCCTCGAAGCCCGCCGCAGTGAAGGCGTAGGCCATTTCCACATGCGAGTTCACGCCCTGCTCGCGCAGCACGGCTACCCTGGGCCTGGAGAGGTTCAGGAATGGCGCGGCCACGTCCTGTGCCGGGTCGAACGTGAGGTGCAGATGCAGGCCGGGGTCGGCCGCCTGGCCTGCGGCCGCGTGCTCGGCGTCGGCGCAGGCGGGGTTGTCGCGCTGCTGGCAGATCTTCCAGCTCACGGCGTCCCAGACCTGGTGCAGGTCTTCGAGCCGGGCGCTGAAGATGGCCTTGGCGTCGCGCCAAACCTGCAACTCGCCCTTGCCCACGTCCATGGTGCTGGAGGCGGGGCGCGTCTTGCCCACGAAGTGGCTCCAGCGGGAGAGGCCGTGCGCGCGCAACACCTGCATGACCTCGTTGCGTTCGGCCGTGCGCACCTGCAGCAGCACGCCCAGTTCCTCGTTGAACAGCGCCTTGAGCGTGAGCTCGTCGCGCCGCGCGTTGACCTGGGCGGCCCAGTTCTTGGCGTCGCCCGCGTCCATGCGGCTGTCGCTGATGCCGTCGCCCTCGGTGACCAGCATGTCCACGTTCAGCGCCACGCCCACGTGGCCGGCAAAGGCCATCTCGGCGGCGGCGGCGAGCAGGCCGCCGTCGCTGCGGTCGTGGTAGGCCAGGATCTGGCCCTTGGCGCGCAGCGCATTCACGGCGTTCACCAGGCGCACCAGGTCTTGCGCGTCGTCCAGGTCAGGCACGGTGTCGCCCGCCTGGTCCAGCACCTGGCCCAGGATGCTGCCGCCCATGCGGCACTGGCCCTTGCCCAGGTCGATGAGCACCAGGGTGGTGTCTTCCTCGGTGGCGTCGAGCTGCGGCGTGAGCGTGCCGCGCACGTCCTGCAGCGTGGCGAAGCTGCTCACGATCAGGCTCACGGGCGAGACGACCTTCTTCTGCGCGTCACCATCCTTCCACTGCGTGCGCATGGACAGGCTGTCCTTGCCCACGGGGATGCTGATGCCCAGTTGCGGGCACAGTTCCATGCCCACGGCCTTGACGGTGGCGTACAGGTCGGCGTCCTCGCCGCTCTCGCCGCAGGCGGCCATCCAGTTGGCGCTGAGCTTGACGCGCGGCAGCGCTATGGGCGCCGCCAGCAGGTTGGTGATGGCTTCGGCCACCGCCATGCGGCCCGAGGCCGGGGCATCGAGGGCGGCCAGCGGCGTGCGCTCGCCCATGGCCATGGCCTCGCCGGCAAAGCCCTGGTAGTCGGCCAGGGTGACGGCGCAGTCGGCCACCGGCACCTGCCAGGGGCCGACCATCTGGTCGCGGTGCGTGAGGCCGCCCACGGTGCGGTCGCCGATGGTGATGAGGAAGCGCTTGCTCGCCACCGTGGGGTGGCTCAGCACGTCGATCACGGCCTTTTGCAGCGGCACGCCGGTCAAGTCCATGGGCGCCAGAGGACGCTGCACGGTCTGCACGTCGCGGTGCATCTTGGGCGGCTTGCCCAACAGCACGGACATGGGCATGTCCACCGGGTATTTCTGGTCGGCGGCCTGCGCCGCGGGGTCTTCCAGCACCAGTTGGCGCTCCTCGGTGGCCACGCCGACGACGGCGAAGGGGCAGCGCTCACGCTCACAGAAGGCGCGGAACCGCTCCAGCGACGCTGGCGCGATGGCCAGCACGTAGCGCTCCTGGCTTTCGTTGGACCAGATTTCCTTGGGCGCCAGGCCCGATTCCTCGAGCGGCACGGCGCGCAGGTCGAAGCGCGCGCCGCGGCCGGCGTCGTTGGTCAGCTCGGGGAAGGCGTTGGACAGGCCGCCCGCGCCCACGTCGTGGATGGCGAGGATGGGGTTGTCCGCGCCCTGCGCCCAGCAGTGGTTGATGACCTCCTGCGCGCGGCGCTCGATCTCGGGGTTGCCGCGCTGCACGGAGTCGAAGTCCAGCTCGGCCGCGTTCTGGCCCGTGGCCATGGAACTGGCGGCGCCGCCGCCCATGCCGATGCGCATGCCCGGGCCGCCGAGCTGCACCAGCAGCGTGCCGGCGGGGAAGGCGATCTTGTGCGTGAGGGTGGCGTCGATGCTGCCCAGCCCGCCCGCGATCATGATGGGCTTGTGGTAGCCGCGCTGCACGCCGCCCACTTCCTGCTCGTACTCGCGGAAGTAGCCCGCCAGGTTGGGCCGCCCGAACTCGTTGTTGAAGGCCGCGCCGCCCAGCGGGCCCTCGGTCATGATCTGCAGCGGGCTGGCGATGTGCGCAGGCTTGCCGCCGGCTTGGTCGCTCCAGCCGCCCCACAGCTTGGAGACGGTAAAGCCCGTGAGCCCCGCCTTGGGCTTGGAGCCGCGGCCCGTGGCGCCCTCGTCGCGGATCTCGCCGCCCGCACCGGTCGAGGCGCCGGGGAAGGGCGAGATCGCCGTGGGGTGGTTGTGCGTTTCCACCTTCATCAGCACATGGTGCGTAGCGCTCTCTTTTTGGTAGCTGCTTGCGCTTATTCCATGGGCGTCAGAGCCCATTTTTGCCACAAATCGCTCGACCTGACTGCCTTCCATGATGGAGGCGTTGTCGGCGTAGGCGACGATGGTGTGCTGGGGCGAAACCTGCTCGGTGTGGCGGATCATGCCGAACAGGGACTTCTCCTGCGGCACGCCGTCGATGGTGAACTGGGCGTTGAAGATCTTGTGGCGGCAGTGCTCGCTGTTGGCCTGGGCGAACATCATCAGTTCCACGTCGGTGGGGTTGCGCTGGAGGCCGGTGAAGGCCTGCACGAGGTAGTCGATCTCGTCGTCGGCCAGGGCCAGGCCCCACTGGCGGTTGGCGGCCTCCAGCGCCGCGCGGCCGCCGGTCAGCACGTCCACATGCTCCATGGGCTGGGCGTCGAGCTCGGTGAAGAGCTGCTCGGCCTCGGCGCGGCTGGCCAGCACGGACTCGGTCATGCGGTCGTGCAGCAGCGCGGCGATCTGCGCGATCTGCCCGGGCGAGACCTCCGGCTGGCCGCCGAGCAGGCCGCTCTTGAGCGTGAGGCGGTATTCGGTGATGCGCTCCACGCGGTGCACGTCCAGGCCGCAGTTGCGTGCGATGTCCGTGGCCTTGGACGCCCAGGGCGAGACCGTGCCCAGGCGCGGCGTGACGACCAGCAGCAACCCGTCCTCGGGGCCCTGGTAGGGGTCGCCGTAGTTCAGCAGGGCCGCCAGGCGCTCGTGCTGCGCGGGCGTGGGGGCGGCATCCAGCGCCACGAGGTGCACGAAACGCGCGGCCACGCCGCTGATCCGCGGGTGGATGGCGGCAAGGGCGCTTTGCAGTTGCTGGGCACGGAAGGCGCTGAGGGCATTGCCCCCCGCAAAGGAAATCTTGTGCAAGGTCACGGTGGCGGCCTGAGAAGCTGGGAGAGGCAAGGGACGCACGGAGCGGCGGGGCCCCGGCAAGCCCGCCATTTTACCGGGCGGGCCCGGGCCCACAGCCCCGCGCCCTGCAAGCCCAAAGGGCCGATGGGATAATTCGCCCATGAGCATCACCATCAAGTCCGCCGAAGACATCGCCGGCATGCGCGAGGCCTGCCGCCTCGCTTCGGAAGTGCTGGACTACATCGCACCGCACATCCGCCCCGGCATCACCACAGCAGAAATCGACCGCCTGGGCGCCGAATGCATGGCGCAGCAGGGCACGCGCTCGGCGACCATCGGCTACCAGCCTCCGGGCTACCCGGCCTACCCGGCTTCCTTGTGCACCTCGGTCAACCATGTGGTGTGCCACGGCATCCCGAACGACAAGCCGCTCAAGAAGGGCGACATCGTCAATGTGGATGTCACCGTCATCACCCGGGACGGCTGGTACGGCGACAACAGCCGCATGTACCTGATCGGCGAATGCTCCATCGCCGCCAAGCGCCTGTGCGCCATCACCTTCGAGGCCATGTGGCACGGCATCCTGCAGGTCAAGCCGGGCGCGCGCCTGGGCGACATCGGCCACGCCATCCAGAAGTTCGCCGAGGGGCATGGCTACTCGGTGGTGCGCGAGTTCTGCGGCCACGGCATCGGCAAGGTGTTCCACGAGGAGCCCCAGGTGCTGCACTACGGCCGCCCCGGCACGCTCGAAGAGCTCAAGCCCGGCATGGTGTTCACCATCGAGCCCATGATCAACGCCGGCCGGCGCGAGATCAAGGAATTCGGCAACGACGGCTGGACCATCGTCACCAAGGACCGCAGCCTCTCGGCGCAGTGGGAGCACACCATCGCAGTCACCCCCACGGGCTACGAGGTATTGACGCTGTCGAGCGGCTCGCCCCCCCTGCCTTCCTTCGTGCAGGCCACGGCCACCTGAGCCCGCGCGGCAGGGAGATGGCGCCATGCCCCTGAGCGAGCTCCACGCCCTGCGCGACGCCTACCGCCAGCAGCAGGCCGCGCTGCTGGCCACCCTGCTGCAGCCGGGCTCGTCCACGCGTGGCATCCACGCGCTGCTGCGCAAGTGCGCGCGCCTGGCCGACGGCCTGCTCACCCGCCTGTGGCAGCGCGCCGGCCTGCCCGGCGGCCTGGCGCTGGCGGCGGTGGGCGGCTTCGGGCGCGAGCAGTTGTTCCCGCATTCCGACATCGACGTACTGGTGCTCGTGCCTGCCGGGCTGCAGGAGCAGGAGGCGGTGCGCGGGCAGGTCGAGGCCTTCATCCGCGACTGCTGGGACGCGGGGCTGGAGATCGGTTCGAGCGTGCGCACGCCGCAGGAATGCCTGGACGAGGCCGCGCGCGACGTCACGGTGCTGACCTCGCTGCTGGAGGCGCGCCGCATCTGCGGCGATGCCGCGCTGTTTGCCCACTTCGAGCGCGCGCTGGCCGCGCAGATCGACCCGCGCGCCTTCCTCGTCGCCAAGACGCTGGAGATGCAGCAGCGCCACACCAAGCACGAGAACACGCCCTACGCCCTGGAGCCCAATTGCAAGGAGTCGCCCGGGGGCCTGCGCGACCTGCACATCATCCTGTGGCTGGCACGCGCTGCCGGCCTGGGCCGGTGCTGGGAGGAACTGGCCGCCAGCGGCCTGGCCACGCCGTTCGAGGTGCGCCAGATCCGGCGCAACGAGGCGCTGCTGTTTCTCATCCGCGCCCGCCTGCACCTGCTGGCCGGGCGGCGCGAAGACCGTCTCGTGTTCGACCTGCAGACCGCCGTGGCCGAGTCCTTCGGCTACCGCTCCCACACGCCCGAGGGCGCACGCCTGCCCATGCATGCCAGCGAGACGCTGATGCGCCGCTACTACTGGGCCGCCAAGGCCGTCACCCAGCTCAGCCAGATCCTGCTGCTCAACATCGACGAGCGGCTCAATCCGCCCACCCAGGCCCCGCAGCCCATCGACGCGCGCTTCCTGGACAAGAACGGCCTGATCGAAGTCACCAGCGACGACCTGTACCAGCGCGACCCGCACGCCATCCTCGAGACCTTTCTGCTCTACCAAAGCTCCACCGGGCTGCAGAACCTCTCGGCGCGCACGCTGCGCGCGCTCTACAACGCGCGCGGCGTGATGGACGCGGCCTTCCGGCGCGACCCGGTCAACCGCGCCGCCTTCCTGCGCATCCTGCAGCAGCCCACGGGCATCACGCACGCCATGCGGCTGATGAACCAGACCTCGGTGCTCGGGCGCTACCTGTGGCCGTTCCGGCGCATCGTGGGGCAGATGCAGCACGACCTGTTCCACGTCTACACCGTGGACCAGCACATCCTCATGGTGCTGCGCAATGTGCGGCGCTTCTTCATCGCCGAGCACGCGCACGAGTACCCGTTCTGCTCGCAGCTCGCGGGCGGCTGGGACAAGCCCTGGGTGCTGTTCGTGGCCGCGCTGTTCCATGACATCGGCAAGGGGCGCGGCGGCGACCACTCGCAGATCGGCGCCATGGAGGCGCGGCGCTTCTGCCGCCAGCACGGCGTGGCGCGCGAGGATACCCAGCTCATCGAATTCCTGGTGCGCGAGCACCTCACCATGAGCCAGGTGGCGCAGAAGCAGGACCTCTCCGACCCCGACGTCATCACCGCCTTTGCGCGCCGCGTGGGCAATGAGCGCTACCTCACGGCGCTGTACCTGCTCACCGTGGCCGACATCCGCGGCACCAGCCCCAAGGTGTGGAATGCCTGGAAGGGCAAGCTGCTCGAAGACCTGTACCGCGCCAGCCTGCGCGTGCTGGGCGGGCGCGCGCCCGATGCCGAGGCCATCGTCGAGGCGCGCAAGCGCGAGGCCCTGGTGCTGCTGGCGCTCAGCGCCCTGCCCTTCGAGGCGCACAAGAAGCTCTGGGACACGCTGGACGTGAGCTACTTCATGCGCCACGAGGCCGCCGACATCGCCTGGCACACGCGCCACCTCTCGCGCCACGTGGGCACCCTGCAGCCCGTGGTGCGTGCACGCCAGTCACTCGCCGGCGAAGGCCTGCAGGTGCTGGTGTACGCCCCTGACCAGAGCGACCTGTTCGCGCGCATCTGCGGCTACTTCGACCGCGCGGGCTTCTCCATCCTGGACGCGCGCGTGCACACGGCGCACAACGGCTACGCGCTCGACACCTTCCAGGTCGTCAGCGCGACGCTGCAGGGACATTACCGCGAACTCACGCACATGGTGGAGAACGACCTCAGCCAGGCCATCCAGCAGCAGGGCCCCCTGCCCGAGCCGGGGCGCAAGCGCGTGTCACGCCGCGTCAGAAGCTTTCCCATCACCCCGCGCGTCACCCTGCGCCCCGACGAAAAGGCCCAGCGCTGGCTGCTGGGCATCTCGGCCAGCGACCGCGCCGGCCTGCTCTACCTCGTGGCCCGCGTGCTCGCGCGCCACAAGCTCAGCGTGCAACTGGCCAAGGTCAGCACCCTGGGCGAGCGCGTGGAAGACACCTTCCTGATCCAGGGCGCCGAGCTGCAGGACGCCCCGCAGCAGATCGCCATCGAGACCGAGCTGCTGCAGGCGCTGGCGGAGTGAGGCATGGGGCGGCTGGCTGCGGGGGGCGCTTCACGGTCTCGCCTCCTCCCCCGTGGCCTCAGATCGGCACCCGCGTGCCCAGCTCCACCACCGCGTTGCCGGGCAGGCGGAAGAACTCCACCACGCCGCCTGCGTTCTGGCTCATGGTGGCGAACAGCTTCTCGCGCCAGTGGGCCATGCCGCCGCCTGGGGTGGGCACCACGGTCTCGCGGCTGAGGAAGTAGCTGGTCTCGAACAGCGGCACCGCCAGCCCGTGCGCGGCGGTCAGCTCCAGCGCCTTTGGTATGTCGGGCGTGTTCATGAAGCCGTAGTTCACCTGCACCCGCCAGAAGCCGTGGCCCAGCGCCTGCACGTCCACCCGGCGTTCCATGGGCACCCAGGGCTCGCCGTGAAAGCGCACCGTGAGGATGACATTGCGCGCATGCAGCACCTGGTTGTGCTTGAGGTTGTGCAGCAGGGCCTGCGGCACGGTATCGGGGTCGGCCACCGCGTACACGGCGGTGCGCTCGGCGCGGTGCACGCTGCGCGGATCGAGCTGGTCGATGAAGTCCTGCAGCGGCAGGCCGTCGCGGCGGATGCTGTCCATCAGCAGCTCACGCCCCCGCCGCCAGGTCGTCATCAGCACGAACAGCAGCAGGCCCAGCGTGAGCGGGAACCAGCCGCCGTCGAGGAACTTGATGGCGCAGCCGGCGACCAGCAGCGCGTCGATGGCCAGGAAGAACGCCGTGGCGCCGATGGCGACCGGCGCTGGCAGGCCCCAGCCATCGCGCACCACGAAGTAGGTCAGCACGGTGGTGATCATCATGGTCAGCGTGACCGCGATGCCGTAGGCGCTGGCCAGCGCCGACGAGCTGCGAAAGAACAGCACCACCGCCAGCACGCCCGCCAGCAGGGCCCAGTTGACGCTGGGCATGTAGATCTGCCCCCTCTCGCGCGCGCTGGTGTAGCGCACCCGCATGCGCGGCAGAAAGCCCAGCTGGATGGCTTGCTGGGTCAGCGAGTACGTGCCGGAGATGACCGCCTGCGAAGCGATGATGGCGGCCAGCGTGGCCAGCACCAGCGCAGGCAGCAGCCAGGCTTCGGGGAACTGGCGGTAGAAGGGGTTCTGGATCGCCGCCGGGTCGCGCATCAGCAGCGCGCCCTGGCCCAGGTAGTTCAGCGCCAGGCCGGGCAGCACCAGGCCGGTCCAGGCGATCTGGATCGGTCTGCGGCCGAAGTGGCCCATGTCGGCGTACAGCGCCTCGGCGCCGGTCAGGGCCAGCACGATGGCACCCACCGCCGCAAAGACCTGCCAGCCGCGCGCGGACAGGAACCCCCAGGCGCACAGCGGATTCAGGGCCGCCAGGATGGCCGGCTCCTGTGCGATGTGCCAGGCGCCCACGGCACCGAGCACGGTGAACCACAGCACGATAACCGGCCCGAAGAAGCGCCCCACCACCGCCGTGCCGAAGCGCTGCATCAGGAACAGGCCGATCAGGATGGCCACGGTGGCCGGCACCACCCAGGGCGTGAGCACCGGGGTCAGCACCTCCAAGCCTTCCATGGCGCCCAGCACCGAGATGGCCGGGGTGATCAGGCTGTCGCCGTAGAACAGCGTGGCGCCGGACACACCCAGCAGCAGCAGGCCGCGGCGCAGGGTCGGGCGCTGCTCCACGGCGCGCGCGGCGAGCGCGGTCAGCGCCAGGCCGCCCCCTTCGCCGTGGTTGTCGGCGCGCAGAATCAGGACCACGTACTTGAGCGTGACCACCAGCATCAGCGCCCAGAAGATGGTGGAGACCGCGCCGACCAGATGCAGCGCATCCAGCGGCACGCCGGTGTGCGGCGCAAAGATCTCCTTGACGGTATAGAGCGGGCTGGTGCCGATGTCCCCATAGACGACGCCGATGGCAGCCAGCGTGAGGGCTGCGAGGCCCTGTTGGCTGCCGATGGGGGAAGCCGCGCCGGGCTGGGCGGCGGTGCCGGGGTGCTGCATGGAAGCTCCGTGGATGCACAAGGCCCCCAGGATGCGCCGCCACGCATCAGGATGGCATAAGCGCTCCGCGCCGCATTCAGTCGCTGGCGTCCGGCTCGGCGAGGCGGTAGCCCACCCCGGGCTCGGTCAGCAGGTGCTGCGGGTCGGCGCTGTCAGACTCCAGCTTGGCGCGCAGCTGGCCCATGTACAGGCGCAGGTAGTGGGTTTGTTCGGTGTGCTCGGCACCCCATACATCGGCCAGCAACTGGCGGTGCGTGACCACCTGGCCGGCCTGGCGCACCAGCCGCGCCAGCAGGGCATATTCGGTGGGGGTGAGGTGCACGTCGGCATCGGCCCGCCGCACGCGGCGGGTCTTCAGGTCCACCGTGAGCGGGCCGTGCCGGTAGTGCAGCAAGGCCGGCTCGCTGGTGCGCCCGCGGCGGCGCAGGGCCACGCGCATGCGCGCCAGCAGCTCGCCGATGCCGAAAGGCTTGACCAGGTAGTCGTCGGCCCCTTCGTCCAGCAGGCGAATCTTCTGGCCTTCGGCCTCGCGGGCGGAGATCACGATGACGGGCGTGGGGCTGCCGCGGCGCAGCTCGGCCAGCAGCGCCTGACCGTCGCCGTCGGGCAAGCCCAGGTCCAGCAGCACCAGGTCGATGGCCTCGCCGGGCGGCAGGTGCTGCAGTTGCGCGCGGGCGTCGGCCAGGCTGGCTGCCGTGCGCACGGCGTAGCCCTCGATGGACAGGGCCTCGCGCAGCGCGCTGCGCAGCACCCGGTCGTCCTCCACCAGCAGGATGCGCCGGCTCATGGCGGGGTCTCCGGGGCCGCCGGCGCCGACGGTGGCGGCAGGCCTGCGCCGCGCAGCGGCAGCCGGCATTCAAAACGGCAGCCGCCTTCGGCGCGCGGGCGCAGCAGCAGCTCGCCCCGGTGCGCGCGGGCGATGGCGCGGCACACGGCCAGGCCCACACCGGCACCCCGACCCGCGTCCGCATGGGGCGCGGCTGGGTCCGTGTCGCCGCGCTGGAACACCTCGAACACTTTCTCTTGCCAGGCCGGCGCGATGCCGGGCCCCCGGTCGCTCACGGCCAGCACCAGGCATTCGCCGTCACGCGTGGCATGCAGCTCCACCGGGGCATCGGCCGGGCTGTACTTCAGGCCGTTGTCCAGCAGGTTGTCCAGCAGCTGCGACACCAGGATGGCGTCGCACCACAGCAAGGGCAGATCGGGCTCCACCCAGGCGCGCACGCGCGCGCCCTCGGGGCGGCGCCGGGCGCGCCGCAGCACCGCGCCGACGATCTCTTCGGCCGACTCCCAGTCGCAGCGCAACTGCACCGCCGGTGCATCCAGCCGCGCCAGTTGCAGGGTGTTGTCGGTCAGCCGTGCCAGCCGCTCGCTTTCTTCGACGATGCCGGCGGCAAGCCGCTGGCGCTGCGCACCGTCCATGCGCTCTCCCTGCTCCTGCAGGGCGGAGGCCGCGCCCATGATGGTGGCCAGCGGCGTGCGGTAGTCGTGCGAGATCGCCGCCAGCAGGGCATTGCGGGTGGCCTGCAGTTGCGCCTGATCGCGGGCCTGCTGCTCCTGCGCCGCGATCAGCGAGCGGTGCAGGGCGCTGCCCATTTGGTCGCACAGCGCCTGCAGGTGGGGGCGCAATTCGGGCCCCTGCGGGTGCTGGGCCAGACCGCTGACCAGTGCAGCACCCAGGGTGACGCCCCGGCCGCGCAGGGGCAGGTAGGCGTCGGGCAGCTCGTCGTAGCGACCGCTGCCCGCGCCCAAGGGCCGGCCATCGCGCACACACAGGGCCAGGCCGGCGCTCTGCTCGTCGTCCGGCGCGCCCACCAGCAGCACGGCGGCGCCTTCAGGCGGACTGCCCAGCGCGCGCAGCACCGACACGGCCACGGCGCTCCCCGTGGCTTCCTGCAGGGCGGTGCGCAGCGCCGCCGCGTGGGCGGCCGGGTCGCTGGCGTCGCGCAGCGTGTCGCCCCACTGGCGCAGCCGCGCTTCCCGGGCCGCCACGGTGCGCGCAGCCGCGGCGAGGCGGCGCTGGCGAATGACCAGGCCCGCGATGATCCAGTTCACCAGCAACAACGCTGCCAGCAGCAGCGCGTTCTGGTGCAGATCCACCGTGAAGGCGAATTTGGGGGGGACAAAGAACCAGTTGAAGGCCAGCACCGCCACCGCGCTGGCCAGCATGCTGGTCCAGCCCGGTAGCCACAGGGCGGACAGCGCCGAGGCCAGCACCAGCAGCATGGCCAGGTTGGCCAGGTCCAGCCGGCCCTCCAGCCCGGCCATCGCGACCCAGGCGATGGCCCAGGCCAGCAGGGCGAGGATGCTGCGCGAGAGGGTGTGGGTGTCCATGGTGCAAGCCTAACGGCGCCTGCGTCAGGAAATCGTATGGAGGCGGGCAGCGCTGCCGGTGTGATTCTGGCACCTGCCGCGCTCGGCCGCGTCTCCAGCCTCGATGGGCGGAAAGCCGCGCGTCCGACCACCAGCGGACGTCCTGCGGCCATTGGCCGGCACGGAGCCATCGCGTACCCCCTGCTGAGCCGCCTCGTTGTTGCCGTCGGCACCTCGCAGCGGCTCAGTTTGCCTCTGCCGACAATGGCAGCGACAGCAGCGCGCCGGTCGGAGGACAATGCAGAGCCCAAGGAGGGACTGTCAATGAGAACATGGATGCGATTTTTCTTCGCCGCATGGGTGGCGGTTCTGGCCGCCTGTGGCGGTGGCGACGATGGTGAGCCGATCAACGGCCCGGTCCTGGGCAGTTCCCCTGACCTGGTAGGCCAAGCCGCGCCGGATTTCACGCTGATGAGCAGCAGCGGAGAGGAGGTACGTCTGGCAGCCTTGCGCGGCAGTGTCGTGATGTTGAATTTCTGGGCGTCCTGGTGCGGCCCCTGCCGCATGGAAATGCCGCTTCTGGACGCGATGTACCAGCGCTACCACCGCGCCGGCTTCATGCTCTTTGGTGTCAATGTGGAGGAGGACAGCACGGATGCCAAAAAAGTCCTCCAAGAATTGGGGCTGACTTTTCCAATCCTGTTCGACCCTGAAAGCACAGCCGGCCGGCTGTTTGGCATTGATGCCATGCCGACGACTGTGCTGATCGATAAAAAGGGCCAGATCCGCTATGTCAATCGCGGCTACAAAAGCGGCGATGAAAATAAATACCGAGACCAAATTCGTGAACTGATCAGAGATTGATGGGGCAAATCCAGGACTGATGCTGCCGGGCCTGGCGCGCACAAGTCAGGGCGTGCTTATGAGTTTCCGTTTCCGGCAGACGCTGACCATCAGCAAAATGCCCGCGGTCAGCCTGCAGCCGCCCATCAGTCCATCGCACCCCATTCCCCCGTCCGAAAACCTGCATCCTGCCCACCCAATCCATGGCGGCAGTCAGCACCACCATCGCGGTGCTCACAGCAGCACGATGTCGTACTGCTCCTGCCCCAGCGCCGTGTCCGCCTGCAGCGAGATGGGCTTGCGGATGAAGTCCGACAGCCCTGCCAGGTGCGGGCTCTCCTCGTCGAGCAGCAGCTCCACCACCTGGGGCGCGGCCACCACGCGGAATTCGCGCGGGTTGAACTGGCGCGCCTCGCGCAGGATTTCGCGCAGGATGTCGTAGGCCACGCTGCGCGCGGTGCGCACGGCACCGCGGCCCTGGCAGCAGGGGCAGGGTTCGCACAGCATGTGCGCCAGCGACTCACGCGTGCGCTTGCGGGTCATCTCCAGCAGGCCCAGTTGCGAGAAACCGCCGGCCATGGTCTTGACGCGGTCGCGCGCCAGGTGCTTGCGCAGCTCGGCCAGCACGGCCTGCTGGTGGTCTTCGCGCACCATGTCGATGAAGTCCACGATGATGATGCCGCCCAGGTTGCGCAGGCGCAGTTGGCGGGCTATTGAGCCCGCCGCCTCCAGGTTGGTCTTGAAGATGGTGTCATCGAAGTTGCGCGCGCCCACGTAGCCGCCGGTGTTGACGTCGATGGTGGTGAGCGCCTCGGTCTGGTCGATGATGAGGTAGCCGCCGGACTTGAGGTCCACGCGCCGGCCCAGCGCGCGCGTGATTTCCTCGTCGATGGCGTAGAGGTCGAAGATGGGCCGCTCGCCCTTGTAGTGCTGCAGCTTGGCCGCCCCCTGGGGCATGAACTCCTGGCCGAAGGCGCGCAGGCGCTGGAACTGCTCCATCGAGTCGATGCGTATGCTTTGCGTGTGCTCGCAGGCCAGGTCGCGCAGCACGCGCTGCAGCAGGTCCAGGTCCTGGTGCAGCAGCGAGCCCGCGCTCTGGCGCAGTGCGGCCTCGCGGATGCGCGCCCAGGTCTTGCGCAGGTAGGCGATGTCCTCGGCCAGCTCGGCGTCGCTGGCGTCCTCGCCGTTGGTGCGCAGGATGAAGCCGCCGCCCCCGCCGCTGGCCTTGTCGCCCACCAGGGCCTGCAGGCGCGCGCGCAGCGCGTCGCGCTCGGCCAGCGGAATCTTCTGCGACACGCCCACATGGTCGTCCTGCGGCAGGAACACCAGCAGGCGCCCGGCAATGCTGATCTGCGTGGACAGGCGCGCGCCCTTGCTGCCTATGGGGTCCTTGATGACCTGCACCATGAGCGGCTGGCCCTCGAACACCTGCTTTTCTATGGGCACGGGCGGGTCGTTGCGGCGCGCGAACGGCGGCGCCTCGCCGCCCTCCTGGCGCTGCCACACGTCGGCCACGTGCAGAAAGGCCGCGCGCTCCAGGCCGATGTCGACGAAGGCCGACTGCATGCCCGGCAGCACGCGCGAGACCTTGCCCAGGTAGACGTTGCCCACCAGGCCGCGCTCGAGCGTGCGCTCGATGTGCAGCTCCTGCACGGCGCCGTGCTCGACGACGGCGACGCGCGTCTCCTGCGGGGACCAGTTGATCAGGATGTCTTGCTGCATGGTGTTCAGATGGAATAGCCCGCGCTGCGCAGCAGGCAGGCCGTCTCGTACAACGGCAGCCCCATGATGCCCGAATAACTGCCGCTCAGGTGCGCAATAAAGGCCGCCGCCGCGCCCTGGATGCCGTAGGCGCCCGCCTTGCCCATGGGCTCGCCGCTGGCCACGTAGGCGTCGATCTGCGCGGGGCTCAGCGTGCCGAAGCGCACCTGCGACACCGACAGCGCCGCAAAGCGCTGCGCCCCGGCCTGCACGGCCACGGCCGTGAGCACGCGGTGCTCGCGCCCCGCGAGCTGGGCCAGCATGCTGCGCGCGTCGTCCGCGCTCTCGGGCTTGCCGAAGATGCGGCCTTCCAGGGCGACGGTGGTGTCCGAGCACAGAATGGGCGCGGGCGCCAGGCCCCGGCGCGCCAGGCGCTGCACGGCGGCGTCGAGCTTGAGGGCGGTGACGCGCTCCACATAGGCGGCGGGCGCCTCGCCCGGGAGCACCTGCTCCAGGGCCTCGGTGTCCTCGGCCACGTCGCCCGGCGCATTGGGCACCAGCAGCCGGTGGGGCACGCCGATCTGGTCCAACAACTGGCTGCGCCGGGGGCTTTGCGAGGCGAGGTAGATGAATTCGGGCATGGCGGTATTTTGGGTCAAATCAGGCCCCAGGGCTTGCCCAGCAAGCGCCAGCAGCTATGAATACAGGAGTTTCCCCGATAGGGCCAGCGCCGGTCATTCGCGGTGGTAGGGGTGCCCTGCATTGAGCGACCAGGCGCGGTAGAGCTGCTCGATCAGCAGCACGCGCACCATGGCGTGCGGCAGGGTCAGGTCCGACAGGCGGATGCGCTCCTGCGCCGCCTGGCGCAGGCCGGGGTCCGTGCCGTCGGGGCCGCCGATGACCAGGGCCACGTCGTCGCCTTCGAGCTGCCAGGCCTGCAGCCGTGCGGCCAGGGCCTTGGTCGTGAGGGCGGTGCCGCGCTCGTCCAGCACCACGGTGCGCGCACCGCGCGGAATGGCGGCGGTGATGCGCTCGCGCTCGGCCGCCAGCAGGGTTTCGAGTGTCTTGGAGCCGCGCGGCTCGGTCTTCACGGCCTTGAGCTCGACCTTGAGCTCGGGCGGGAAGCGCTTGGCGTAGTCCTCGTAGGCGCTGGCGGCCCAGTCAGGCACGCGCTGCCCCACGGCGACGATGAGCAGCCGCATGGTGCCTGGGCTCCCCGGGGATCAGCGCGGGGCGGCGCTCTTGCGTGCCGGGGCCTTGCGCGCGGGCGCCTTGGCTGCCGCGCCGGTCTTGGCCGGGGCCGCGGCCTTGCGCGGCGAGACCACCAGCTTTTGCACCGCGGTGCTGCCGGCGCGCGGGGCGGCCGTCTTGCGTGCCGTGGTGGAGGCGGCCTTGCGGGCGGGCGCCTTGGCTGCGGGCTTGGCCTGAGCGCCGGCTGCGGGCTTGGGCGCCCGCTTGGCGGCCGGCTTGGCGGCCGATGGGGCCGCGGACTGGGCTGCGCGCCGGGCCGGGGCCTTGGGCGCGGCCGCGGTCTGGGCTGCCGCGGTCTTGGCGGCAGCGGTCTTCTTGGCGGGGGCCTTCTTGGCCGTCGCCTTCTTCGCGGCGGGGGCCGTGCCTGCGGCCGCCTTGGCGGGCGCCTTCTTGGCCGCGACGGGCTTGGCCGCGCCGAGCTTGAGGCGCACGGGCATCTCGCCCCACAGCTCCTCCAGCCGGTAGTACTGGCGGATGGCAGGCTGCATGACATGGGCCACGGCCGCACCGCAGTCCACGATGATCCACTCGCCGTTGTCCTCGCCTTCCACGCGCGGCTTGGGGAAGCCCGCTTCGCGCACCTTGTCGATCACGCTCGCGGCCAGGGCCTTGGTCTGGCGGTTGGAGGTGCCCGATGCCACGATGACCCGCTCAAACAGGGGCGAGAGGTGCTCAGTGTTGAAGACCTGGATGTCTTGCGCCTTGATATCTTCCAGCCCGTCGACGATGGCGCGCTGGAGCTTGGCGACGTTCTTCTTGGCGGCGGATTCCGAGGAAATGGTAGTGGTCATCAGGCGGTGGGGGTGAAGTGATGGGGTCAATATAGCGCGCATTGCCAGGGCTCACCAGGGCAATGCTTCGCAGGTGTTGCGCATGCGCGCCGTTGGGGGTTTGGGGTGTTTTTGGCCCCCAGGGCAAGCAGAGCAAGCGCCAGAAGCTATCAATACTATAGCAGATGGCCTACAGCCAGTCGCGCCGCACCAGAAAGCGGCGCAGCAGTTCGTGCTCGGGCGAGCCCTCGGGCGTGCTGCGGCGGTACTGCCAGGCGGCCTGCGGCGGCATGGACAGCAGGATGGACTCGGTGCGCCCGCCCGACTGCAGGCCGAAATGCGTGCCCCGGTCCCAGACCAGGTTGAACTCGACGTAGCGCCCGCGCCGGTAGAGCTGGAAGTCGCGCTCGCGCTCGCCATAGGGCGTGTCCTGGCGGCGCTCCACGATGGGCAGGTAGGCGCCCAGAAAGGCCTCGCCCACGGCCTGCGTCATGGCCAGGCTCTGCTCGAAGCCGAGCTCGGCGAAGTCGTCGAAGAACACGCCGCCCACGCCGCGCTGTTCGTCGCGGTGCTTGAGATAGAAGTACTCGTCGCACCACTGCTTGAAGCGCGGGTACTTGTCGTCGCCAAAAGGCGCCAGCGCGTCGCGGCAGGTGCGGTGGAAGTGCACCGCGTCCTCCTCGAAGCCGTAGTAGGGCGTCAGGTCCATGCCGCCGCCGAACCAGCACACGGGCGCCTGGCCCGGGTGGCCGGCGGCGATCATGCGCACGTTCATGTGCACCGTGGGCACGTAGGGGTTGCGCGGGTGGAACACCAGCGACACGCCCATGGCCTCGAACGGCGCGCCCGCCAGCTCCGGACGGTGCTGCGTGGCCGAGGGCGGCAGCCTGGGCCCGCGCACATGCGAGAAACCGCAGCCCGCGCGCTCGAACACGCGGCCGCCCTCGATGATGCGGGTGATGCCGTCGCCCTGCAGCGCCTCGCCGGGCTCCTTGCGCCAGGGATCGGTCACGGCGCGCGCGCCGCCCTCGCCCTCCAAACCTTCCAGCGCGGCGATGATGCGCGCCTGCAGGTCCATGAGCCAGGCGCGCACGCGCGGCACGGCGTCGCTGTGCGGGGCCGCGCTCATGGGTTCTTGACGGCGCGGTGGCCGATGTCGTGGCGGTACTGCGCGCCGTCGAAATGGATGCCGCGCGCCACGTCGTAGACGCGCTGCTGGGCCTGCTTGACGCTGTCGGCCAGCGCCGTGACGCACAGCACGCGGCCGCCGCTGGTGCGCAGCACGCCGTCCTGCAGCGCGGTGCCGGCGTGGAACACCATGGCGTCATCCTGGTCGTGCGGCAGGCCGGTGATGGCGTCGCCCTTGCGCGGCGCCTCGGGGTAGCCGTGCGCGGCCATGACCACGCCCAGCGCGGTGCGGCGGTCCCATTCCAGCGCCACCTGGTCGAGCTTGCCGTCCACCGCGGCGCCCAGCACGTCCACCAGGTCGCTCTTGAGGCGCATCAGAATGGGCTGGGTCTCGGGGTCGCCCATGCGGCAGTTGAATTCCAGCGTCTTGGGGTGGCCCTGGGCGTCGATCATCAGGCCGGCGTACAGGAAGCCGGTGTAGGGCATGCCGTCTTTTTCCATGCCGCGGATGGTGGGCAGGATGATCTCGCGCATGGCGCGGGCGTGCACGTCGGCCGTGACCACGGGCGCGGGCGAATACGCCCCCATGCCGCCGGTGTTGGGGCCCTGGTCGCCGTCCTTGAGGCGCTTGTGGTCCTGGCTGGTGGCCAGGGCGCAGACGTTCTTGCCATCGCACAGCACGATGAAGCTGGCCTCCTCGCCTTCGAGAAACTGCTCGATGACGACGCGCGCACCGCCCTCGTTGTGCGCCACGCCGTACTTGTTGTCCACCAGCATGAAGTCCACGGCGTCGTGGGCCTCCTGCAGGGTCATGGCCACCACCACGCCCTTGCCGGCCGCCAGGCCGTCGGCCTTGATGACGATGGGCGCGCCCAGGCGGTCCACGAAGGCATGGGCCGCGGCCGGGTCGGTGAAGGTGTCGTAGTCGGCCGTGGGAATGCCGTGGCGGCGCATGAAAGCCTTGGAGAAGGCCTTGGAGCTCTCCAGTTGCGCGGCGGCCTTGGTGGGACCGAAGATGCGCAGGCCGTGGGCGCGGAATTCATCGACCACGCCGGCGGCCAACGGCGCCTCGGGGCCCACGACGGTCAGGCCGATCTTTTCCTTCTGCGCCCATTCGCGCAGTGCGCGCACGTCGGTGATGGGGAGGTTCTCCAGATCGGGGTCGCGTGCGGTGCCGCCGTTGCCGGGCGCCACGTACACCTGGGTCGCCTTGGGGGACCGGGCCAGCTTCCAGGCCAGGGCGTGTTCACGGCCGCCGCCGCCAATGACGAGGATTTTCATATCAGCTTCCGACGAGCCGCCTCAGAGAGGCTGAGGGCCCCCTTCGGGGGCAGCGATGACACACAGTGCAAAGCGTGGGGGTTCATAGGGCAGCGTTGTGATAGACCTCTTGCACGTCGTCGAGGTCTTCGAGCATGTCGAGCAGCTTTTGCATGCGTGCGGCGTCGTCGCCGGCCAGTTCGATGGTGTTTTCCGGGCGCATGGTGACCTCGGCCACCTCGGGCGCGAGGCCTGCGGCCTCCAGGGCATTCTTCACGGCTTCAAAGTCGCCGGGCGCGGTCAGCACCTCGATGGCGCCGTCCTCGTCGGTGACCACGTCCTCGGCGCCCGCCTCCAGGGCCACCTCCATGACCTTGTCCTCGCTGGTGCCGGGGGCGAACACCAGTTGGCCGCAATGCTTGAACTGGAAGGCCACCGAGCCCTCGGTGCCCATGTTGCCGCCGTATTTGGAGAACACGTGCCGCACCTCGGCCACGGTGCGCACGCGGTTGTCGGTCATGGTGTCCACGATGATGGCAGCGCCGCCGATGCCATAGCCCTCGTAGCGGATTTCCTCGTAGCTCACGCCCTCGGCGTTGCCCGTGGCCTTGTCGATGTTGTACTTGACGCGGTCGGCCGGCATATTGGCGGCCTTGGCCTTGTCGATGGCCAGGCGCAGGCGCGGATTGGCTGCAGGGTCGCCGCCGCCCGCACGTGCGGCCACGGTGATTTCACGGATGATGCGGGTCCAGATCTTGCCGCGCTTCTCGTCCTGGCGCCCCTTGCGGTGCTGGATGTTCGCCCATTTGCTGTGTCCGGCCATGGGATGTCCTTCGTATTGATTTAATCTACTGGGCAGGATTTTACTTTTGCCCGCACACCGCCCCCGAGGAAACCCCCAATGGCCGAACCCTTGTTGATTGCCCAGCACGCCTCCACCGCATGCCACCTGCTCCCCGGCCTGGCCAACCGCCACGGTCTCATCACCGGCGCCACGGGCACGGGCAAGACGGTGACGCTGCAGACCCTGGCGGAAAACTTCTCGCGCATCGGCGTGCCGGTGTTCATGGCCGACGTGAAGGGCGACCTCACAGGCATCAGCCAGGCCGGCAGCATCCCCGCAAAAATGGCCGCCGTGCTGCAGGAGCGTGGACTGGAACTGCCCACACCGCAGGCCTGTCCCGTCACGCTGTGGGACGTGTTCGGCGCGCAGGGCCACCCGGTGCGCGCCACCGTGTCGGACATGGGCCCGCTGCTGCTGGGCCGCATGCTGGGCCTCAACGAGACACAGCTGGGCGTGCTCAACCTGGTGTTCAAGATCGCCGACGACAACGGCCTGCTGCTGCTGGACCTCAAGGACCTGCGCGCCATGCTGCAGTATGTGGGCGACAACGCCAAGGAGTTCACCACCGAGTACGGCAACATCAGCGCTGCCAGCGTGGGCGCCATCCAGCGCGGTCTGCTGCAGATCGAGCAGCAGGGCGGCGACCAATTCTTCGGCGAGCCCATGCTCGACATCCAGGACTTCATGCAGACCGACACCAACGGCCATGGCGTGGTGAACATCCTGGCGGCCGACCGGCTCATGAACGCGCCGCGCCTGTATGCCACCTTCCTGCTGTGGATGCTGTCGGAGCTGTTCGAGCAGCTCCCCGAGATCGGCGACCCCGAGAAGCCCAAGCTGGTGTTCTTCTTCGACGAGGCGCACCTGCTGTTCAACGAGGCGCCCAAGGTGCTCGTCGAGCGCATCGAACTCGTGGTGCGCCTGGTGCGCTCCAAGGGCGTCGGTGTTTATTTCGTGACCCAGAATCCGCTGGACATCCCCGACAGCGTGCTCGCCCAGCTCGGCAACCGCGTGCAGCACGCACTGCGCGCCTTCACCCCGCGCGACCAGAAGGCCGTCAAGGCCACGGCCACCACCATGCGCCCCAACCCGGGCCTGGACATCGAGGCCGCCATCACCGAACTGGCCGTGGGTGAAGCTCTGGTGAGCCTGCTCGACGCCAAGGGCCGCCCGGGCGTGACCGAGCGCGTCTATGTGCTGCCCCCGGGCAGCCAGATCGGCCCCATCACGCCGCAGCAGCGCCAGGCGCTGATGGCCGGCTCGCTCGTGGCCGGTGTGTACGAGAAGATGGTGGACCGCGGATCGGCCTACGAAAAGCTCAAGGGCCGCGCCGCCCAGGCGCCCGCCACGGCCGCACCGGGCGGCACCAGCACGGCGGCGGGCAGCGCTGCGCCGGCCGGAGAAGGCGGCGGCCTGCTGGGCGGGCTCAATGACGTGCTGTTCGGCTCCACCGGCCCGCGTGGCGGGCGGCGCGACGGCCTGGCGCAGACCATGGCCAAGTCCGCCGTGCGCACCATGGGCACCACCCTGGGGCGCGAGATCCTGCGCGGCGTGATGGGCAGCATCTTCGGCGGCCGCAAGCGCTGAGCCGGCCACTGCCGTGACCGTCTTCGAATGGCTGCTGCTGCGCAGTGCCCGCTGGCTGTTGCCCGCGCTCGCGCTGGCCTGGGCCCTGGCCCTGCTCGGCGCGCTGGCCACGGGGACGCCGCCCGAAGCCCGCTGGGGGGTCTACGCCCTGATCACGGTGCTCGCCTACCTGGGGCTGCGGCACTGGGCCGACGCCGTGCGCGAGCAGTTCATCCGCGTCAGCCCCCTGCCCCATGCGCTCGGGCGCGCGCTGCGCCGCATCTACCCCCACCTGAGCGCGCGCGACACCCAACTGGCCGAACGTGCACTGCGCCAGTTCTTCATCGCCTGTCTGCGCAGCCGCGGCCAGTACACCGCCGTGCCGTCGCGCGCCGTCGATGTGCTGTGGGAGGCCTTCACCCGCCACACCCCGGCCTACGGCGCCTGGTGCCGCACGGCGCTGGGCCATGTGCCCGCACACTCCCCGGCCCAGACCCTGGGCAAGAAGGCGCATTACAACGACGGCCTGCGCCGCGCCTGGTACTGGGCGTGCTGCGACGAATCCATCAACCCACGCCAGCCCAGCCGCCTGCCGCTGCTCTTCGCCCTGGACGCCAAACTGGGCCTGCCGGACGGCGTGAGCTACGCCACGCACCCCGCCGCCACGCCCACCCCGCACGCACCGCAGGCCTGGCACTATGGCTCAAGCTTCGCCGATGGCGGCTACAGCGGGCATGCGGCGGATTTTGGCGGCATGGAGCGCCACCACCCATGGGGCAGCAGTGCGGACGGCAGCAGCCATGATGCAGGCGCGGATGGCGACGGCAGCGACGGTGGCGACGGTGGCGATGGTGGCGGTGGCGATTGAATCCACGGGGCCCGGACGGCACCCGCAGGCTATGGTTCTGATAGCGCACAGCGCCCTGTTCCAGGGCGCTAGCGGGCCAAAGTTTGCATATTCGCCGGGCCGGACTAAGATGCCTCCATAGGCAACTGCCCCGCGCCCTGCGCCCCGACGCCATGGACCTCCCGCTCGCCCCCGCGCCCCCTGCGCCGCACGATGTTCTTCAGGCTGCCAGCCGCCTCAAGGGCCTGGTGCACCGCACCCCGGTGCTGCGCTCGAGCACCGCCGACGAGCTGCACAACGCACAGTTCTTCTTCAAGTGCGAGAACCTGCAGCGCACGGGCTCCTTCAAGTTCCGCGGCGCCTTCAATGCCCTGGCCCAGTTCACCGATGAGCAGCGCGAGCGCGGCGTGATCACCTTCTCCGCCGGCAACCATGCCCAGGCCATCGCCCTGGCCGCACGGCTGCTGGACATGCCGGCGCTGGTGCTCATGCCCGACACCGCGCTGGCCTCGAAAATGGCGGCGGCCCGCGACTACGGCGCCCAGGTGCTGACCTACGACCCGCTGACAGAGGACCGCCAGGCCATCTGCCAGCGCCTGGCCCTGGAGCGCGGCATGACGCTGGTGCCCCCGGCCGAGCACGCGCAGGTGATCGCCGGCCAGGGCACGGCAGCCCTGGAGCTGCTGGAGGAAGTGCCGCGGCTCGACAGCCTGCTCGTCGCCGTGGGCGGCGGCGGGCTGCTGGCCGGAACCCTGCTGGCCGTGCAGGCCGCCAAGGCAGCGTGCCGCGTGTACGGCGTGGAGCCGGAGAGCGCCAACGACGCCCAGCAGTCGCTGCGTGCCGGGCACATCGTGCAGATTCCGCTGCCGCGCAGCACCATTGCCGACGGCGCCCAGGCGCAGGCGCTGGGACCGCAGACCTTCGGCATCATCCGCGCCGAGGCCGAGGACATCGTCACCGCCAGCGACGCGGACATGGTGCAGGCCATACGCTTCTTCGCCCAGCGCATGAAGCTCGTCATCGAACCCACGGGGGCGCTGGCCTATGCCGCCGTGGGCAAGGCTCCCGGGCTGGATCTGCGCGGCCTGCGGGTGGGCGTGATCCTCAGCGGTGGCAACGTGGACCTGCCGCGCTATGCCCGCTTTCTGGCAGACTAACGCGAGGCGCACACACCGCGCCGCCCTACTCTGCCCTCTCCACTGAATAGCCCGATACCATGAGCCTTGTCCACGTGATCGACCACCCGCTGGTGCAGCACAAGCTGACCCTGATGCGCAAAAAGGACGCCAGCACCAACAGCTTCCGCCGCCTTCTGGGCGAGCTCTCCACGCTCATGGCCTACGAGGTCACGCGCGACATGCCGCTGCAGGAGGTGGAGATCGAAACCCCGCTCGAGCGCATGACGGCCAAGGTCATCGACGGCAAGAAGCTGGTGCTCGTGTCCATTCTGCGCGCCGGCAACGGCTTCCTCGACGGCATGCTCAACGTGGTGCCCGGCGCGCGCGTGGGCCACATCGGCCTGTACCGCGACCCGGCCACGCTGCAGCCCGTGGAGTACTACTTCAAGATGCCCTCGGAGATGCACGAGCGCGACATCATCGTGGTCGACCCCATGCTCGCCACGGGCAATTCGGCGGCCGCTGCCGTGGCGCGCCTCAAGCAGTTGCAGCCGCGCTCCATCAAGTTCGTGTGCCTGCTGGCTGCGCCCGAGGGCGTGGCCACCATGCAGAAGGCCCACCCGGACGTGCCCATCTACACCGCCGCCATCGACCGCGAGCTCAACGACCACGGTTACATCCTGCCCGGCCTGGGCGACGCGGGCGACCGCATCTTCGGCACCAAGTAAGCTCTGCGGGCCCGGCGCCCGCTCCCCCAAAAAGGAACCGCTGCAAGGCCTCGCGCCCTTGCAGCGGTTTTTTGCATGGGAGACTGCACAGACCCGTGCGGGGCCATGCAGTCCGCACTGCACATCAATACACGTCGTGCCGTGTGTTGTAGATGTTGAAGTGGCCCGTGGGGGTGATCAGGCGCGGATCCTTGATGACCTTCTTGAGCTTGAGGGTCTTGTCGTCCACGACCACGATCGCGCTCTCCTTGTTCTTGGCAGACCAGACAGCGAACCAGACCTCGTCGCCCGCCTTGTTGTACTCCGGCTGCACCACGCGCTTGGCACCATCGTCCTTCAGGCCGGCCCACTCGGCGATAGGCAGAGTCTTGTAGCCCTTGTCCAGGTTGTTGATGTCATACACCACGATGGACTGGGAGATGGCGGGATCGGGGTTCAGAGGCGCATCAGACCACAGGTTCTTGGACTTGGGGTGGCTCTTGACGAACAGCGCGCCGCCGCCAGGCCCCTTGAGCTTGGCCACTTCCTTGAAGGCGTATTCCTTGTGCTTCTTCGGATCGGTACCGATCAGGGAGATGGTCTCGTCACCCAGGTGGCCCGTGGACCACACAGGGCCAAACTTGGGGTGGGTGAAGTTGGCGCCACGACCGGGGTGGGGGATCTTGCCCACTTCGGTCAGGCCGGCGAGCTTGCCGTCCTTGGTGTCGATCGCAGCAATCTTGTTGCTGTTGTTGGCAGCCACCATGAAGTAGCGCTTGGATGCATCCAGGCCACCATCGTGCAGGAATGGCGCCGACTCGATCTCGGTCATCTTGATCGCGTTCAGGTTGGAGTAATCCACCATCAGCGTCTTGCCGGTTTCCTTGACGTTCACGATGAACTCAGGCTTGTAGTGCGAGGCCAGGATCGAGGCCACGCGAGGCTCGGGGTGGTATTCCTGCGTGCCCACGACCATGCCACGGGTGGAGATGATCTTCTTGGGCTCCAGGGTGTCACCGTCCATGATGGTGAACTGGGGCGGCCAGTAGGCACCAGCGATGGCCAGCTTGTCCTCGTAGCCCTTGAACTTGGAGGTTTCCACCGAGCGTGCTTCCAGGCCCACGCGGATTTCCGCCACGCTGTCGGGTTTTTCCATCCACAGGTCGATCATGTTGATCTTGGCGTCGCGGCCGATCACGAACAGGTAGCGACCCGAGGCCGACACACGCGAGATGTGCACGGCATAGCCGGTCTTGACGATGTTGATGATTTCCTTGGTGTCGCCATCGATCAGCGCCACTTCGCCGCTGTCACGCAGCGTGGTGGAGAAGATGTTCTCGATGTTGTACTTGTTCATCTTCTTGGTCGGACGGTCCTTGGGGGCGACCGTGACCTTCCAGGTGTTCTTGGCGTCTGCCAGGCTCCACTCGGGCGGTGTGGGAGGGTCTTGCTGGACGTAGCGGGCCATCAGGTCCACGGTGGCCTCATCCATTTCACCGGAGGTCTGCCAGTTGGGCATGCCGGCAGGCGAGCCGTAGGCGATGAACACCTTCAGGTAGTCCGTGCCCTTGGCCAGGGTGATGTCGGGGGTCAGCGGCTTGCCGGTCGCACCCTTGCGCAGCACGCCATGGCAACCCGCGCAGCGCTCGAAGTAGATCTGGCGTGCACGGTCGAACTCCGCCTGCGTCATCTTGGGCGCCTTGGGGTTCGTGCTCTGGTACATGGGCACATCCGCCAGAGGAGAAGAACCGGCCTGGTAGTTCAGTTCGGTGGGCGAGACGACCTCACCCTTCTTCTCTTGGGCCACGGCAGTCAGTGCCAGGGTGGACATTGCCAGCGCCGCGAGGCTCACCAGCTTACGGGTTGTCATGGAAAGACTCCTTCTATGCCGCTGCCCGGGTTGTAAACCCCTCCCAGGGATTACCCGCTGCGGGCTGCGACGACATGGTCCAGCGGGTGTTGGTTCATTATGCCTACTACAGATAAGGGTATTGTTTGATCCAAAGCAAATCCGAACCTGAAATGCAACTTTGCAACCACACTCCCTCCCATAATCGCACCGTCGGCTGACACGCCGCTTTTGCCACTGCTCTTCCATGCATTCGACACCTCTTACTCTGCGCCCCTGCGCCGCACCCGGCGCGCTGCGCGCGCTCAGTGCCTCCGTGGTTCTGGCCTGCCTGCACATGGGTACGGCGCAAGCCCAGACCGCCAGCGAGACCCGGGCCCACGCGACGCTGCCGACCGTGGTCGTCAGCGGTGCCACCCGCGACCAGGCCGCCGACGATCTGCCGCAATCGATCGACGTGATCGACGCCAAGACCCTGGGCGAGCAGCAGAGCCAGACCCTGCGCCAGGCCCTGCAGGACCTGCCCAACGCCTCGGTGCGCAACGCGCCGGCGCGGCTGGCGGTGGGGGCGGCCTCCTCCGCCTTCGCGCGCGACGGCAATACGGGCATCAACATCCGCGGCATTGGCGGCAACCGGGTGCTCATGACGGTCGATGGCGTGCGCATGCCGCGCAGCTATGTCTCGCGCTCGGCGATTTTCGACCGCGAATACCTGTCGCTGGAACTGTTCAAGCGCGTGGAACTGCTGCGCGGCCCGGCTTCGGCGCTCTACAGTTCGGACGGACTGGCCGGCGTGGTCAACTTCGTGACCTTCGAGCCCGCCGACTTTCTGGCGACCGGCCCGGGCCAGGGAAGCAAGACCCTGGGCGGACGCGTGGCTGCGGGCTGGAGCGGGGACGACGACGGCGCGTCCGTGGCCGGCACCATCGCCGGCAAGGCCAGCGACAGCGTGCAATGGATGCTCACGGCCACCGAGCGCCGGGCCCATGCCATGGACACCATGGGCAGCAACGACGCGCCGAACAGCCTGCGCACCACCGCCAACCCCCAGCACGACCGCAACCAGGCCCTGCTGGGCAAGATCGTGCTGCGCCCCAGCGCGGCCCAGCGCCACACCTTCACGCTGGAGCATGTGGGCCGGCGCTCGGACGTGGAGCTGCTCTCCAGCCGCACCCCCCGGCCCTCGGCGCCCGGCGACGTGCTGAACGAATCTTCCGCCTACTCCGGCCAGCGCGACCGCCTCGCCTGGGATGGCCGTTTCGGCATCAACGCCGGCTGGGCCGACCATGTCCGCGCCATCGTGGCCATGCAGGACGCGGATGCGCGCCGCATCGGCACCAGCGACCTGCTGAGCGGAACGCACCGGGTACGCGACAACACCTACCGCGAGCGCGCCTGGCAGTTCGGTCTGCAGGCGGACAAGATCGTGCGCGCCGGCGGCTGGACGCACCGCATCGTCTACGGCGTGGACCATGTGCGCAACCGCATCAGCAACCTGTACGACGGCGTGGCGCCGCTGCCGCCCGAGCAGTTCCCGCTCAAGCGCTTCCCGGACACGCGCGAGACCACCAGCGCCCTGTATGTGCAGAACGAATCCGTCCATGGCGACTGGACGGTGACGCCCGGCCTGCGCCTGGACCATTTCGCCATCGATGTCACGAGCCAGCAGGGCTACTACCCGCCGGCCGCACAGCCGGGCCAGTCGCTGTCGAAGTCGGCGGCCCTGCCCAAGCTGGGCGTGCTGTACCGCGCCAGCCCCACGTGGAGCCTGTTCGGCCAGTACTCGACGGGCTTTCGCGCCCCCGAGCCAGGCCAGCTCAACGACCACTTCGAGGTCATTGCTGCGGGCACGCGCGTCATCATCCAGCCCAACCCGCAGCTCCAGCCCGAAAAGAGCCGCGGCCTGGAAATCGGCGCGCGCGGGCGCATGGAGCGCCTGAACCTGGACCTCACGGCGTTCACCAACCACTACGAGAACCTGATCGTGGATGCCGAGTTCATCCAGCAGGTGGGCAACCAGCGCCTGTTCCAGGCCGTCAACATCGCGCGCGCGCGCATCCACGGCTTCGAGCTCAAGGGCAGCTACGACATGGGCGTGGTCGCTGGCGGCCGCATGCTCGGCAACTTCTCCTACGGCATGGCGCGCGGCACCAACCGCAGCACCGGCAAGCCGCTGAACTCGGTCGATCCGGCGCAATGGACGCTGGGCCTGAAATACGACACAGCGCGGTGGAGCCTGTTCGCCGATCTGCGCCACCACGCCGCCAAGAAATCCGCGGACATCGACAGCACGGCCATCATGAACGCCCGGGACGGCGTGCAGTTCGCCCCCCCGGCGGCCACCACACTGGACGTGGGCGGCCAGTGGCGCCTGCGCAAGGACCTGCGCCTGAACGTCGCACTGCGCAACCTGACCAACCGCAAGTACTGGCTCTGGCCCGATGTGTACGGCCAGACCGCGTCGTCCGCCGTCAAGGACGCCTACACCCAGCCGGGACGCAGCGCGCATGTGTCGCTGGTGCTGGACTTCTGAGCGCGGCTCCGCGGACCGAAAATTCAAGAAAATAAGGCCTGCAGCGCTTGTAGATCAAGCGCTGCCAGCTCTCTATTCGATAGCATCTCCGGCACCTTCGGGCGCGCGCGGGGCGGCCACGATCTCCCATTCCGCCAGTTGCTCATTGGTGGCGATGAGCCGCTGGACCAGCAGGCGGATGAAGGCCTTGTCAAAGCGCGACTGCAAGTCCTCCGAGGCCTCGCGCAATGCCGGGTTGCGGATCTTGAGCACCAGCACGTCGGTCTCGGCCACGGCGGTGGCGGTGCGCAGGCGCTTGTCCGGCCGCAGGTAGGTCATCTCGCCCAGCGTCACACCGGGCCCCAGCGTGCTCAGGTGCCAGCCCTGGCGGCTCACGGCCACCTGTCCCTCGATGAGCACGCAGAACGAGTCACCGGGGGTGTTCTCGCGCATGAGCACGGTGCCGCGCTCCAGGCGGCGCCACTTGCCCAGGCGCATGAGCTCCCAGAGCACGACATCGTGGAAGTCGGCGAAGAACGGCAGCGCACGCAGACGGGCAAAGCGCTCGGAGTCGGTGTCCTGCGTGTGCTGGTGCGGCAGGCCCCGGGCCAGGGTCATGAGCGTACCGCACCAGTCGTCCCAGCCGGCATAGCGCTGCGCCGCGGGCTTGGCCAGGGCGCGCAGCAGCCAGAGGTCCAGCCCTGGCGGCAGGCTGGGGCGCAACAGGCTGGGCGGCACCGGCTCGTCGTGGCCGATGCGGTAGAGCGTGGCGAAGTCGGTCTCGCCATCGAAGGGGCGGCGGCCCGTGAGCAGCTCGTACACCACCACGGCCAGGGAAAACATGTCGCTGTGGTGCGTCAGCGCCTCCTCGCGCACCTGCTCGGGCGACATATAGGAGGGCGAGCCGACCAGGCCGGCGATCTGCGTGGCCTCGCTGCGCAGCGACAGCGCCGTGCCGAAATCCGCCAGCTTCACCTCACCCTGCTCGGACAGCAGAATGTTGGCCGGCTTGATGTCCCGGTGCACCAGCCCCTGGCGCTGGGCATGCTCCAGCGCCTGGCCGCACTTGAAGGCAATGTCCAGCACCTGCGCCACGGGCAGCAGGCGGTCGGGCGCAGCGTACTCCGACAGGGGCCGGCCCGCCACGTATTCGAGCACCAGATAGGGTGGCAGGGCCTGCTCGTCGGCATCGAGCAGGCGCACGATGTGCGGGTGGCGCAGGCGCCCGGCCAGCAGCGCCTCGTTGCGCAGCAGGCGGCGGTAGCGCTGGGCCTGCTGCGGATCGGCCAGCAGGTGGGCGTGCATCTGCTTGATGGCCACACGCCGGCCGCGAAAGCCATCCAGCCCCAGGTACACCACACCGCTGGCGCCGCGGCCGATCTCGCGCTCGATGCGGTATTTGCCGATGCGGGCGGGTGGCTGGGCCTCAGCCATGGGCAGGGCTCCTGCATGCGCCGCGCAGCGCAGGGAGCAAGGCGCGCGGCGCCTCGGGGGCGGGCTGTGTCATCCTAGCGCTCCGGTGCAATGGTCTCGGCCCAATCGTACAGCGCCCCCAGGATGGCCTCGGCGCGCTCATCGGCCGTCTCCGAGAGCTGGTCGATGGCGGCGAACAACTGGTCCACCGTGCGCGCGCCCCCCTGCCCATCGAACAGCCGGGCCGCGCGGTGCGCCTCCCAGCGCTGCTGCTCGGCGGGGTCCAGGGTGTCGGGGAAATGGCGCGCGCGGTAACGCCAGAGCAGTTCCTCCAGGCGCGGATCGTCGAAGGCGGGACGCGCCTGGGCCAGTTGCGCACCCGTCATGCGGCGCAAGTCGTCCAGGCGCCGGCGGTCGGCGTTGCCGACAAAGCCGCCATAGAGATCCTGCTCCACATCGGGTGCCGGTTCGGCCGTGCGCGCAAACACGGCCGGCCAGAGGGCGCTCATGTCGGGCAGCGCGCGCGCCGCCTGCGCATGGCGCGCGGCCTGTTCCAGGTCGATGCCCCAGCGCTGCGCCATCTCCGGCGCGAGCGTCTGGACATTGCCCACGACCATGGGCGATTTGTTCAGGTGCACGGTCTTGATGGGCAGGCGCGTCATGCCCTCGGGCAGGTCGGCGGCGCGCGTGAATAGGCGCTGGCGCAGCTCCGGCACGCCCAGGGTGGCCAGCTCCGCGGGGTCATGGGCCAGGTCCCAGGCGATGAGTTCGTTCTTGTTCACCGGATGGCTGGCCAGCGGCCACATCACCGCCAGGCAGCCGCGTTCCGCCGGGAACATGCCCGAGATGTGGAGAAACGGGCGCGCGCTCTCTGCCGTGGCAGGCAAGCGCAGCTCGGCGAGCACGCGGTCCTTCTTGTGCAGGCCGAAGGCAAAGTCGAACAGGCGCGGCTGGTGCGTGCGGATCAGGCGCGCCAGCGCGATGGTGGCGCGCACGTCCGACAGTGCATCGTGCGCGGCCTCGTGCGCCAGACCGTTGGCGCGCGTGAGGTGTTCGAGCTTGAAGCTGGGCTTGCCGTCCTCATGCACCGGCCATTCGATGCCCTGCGGGCGCAGCGCATAGGCCATGCGCACCACGTCCAGCAGATCCCAGCGCCCGCACTGGTTCTGCCATTCGCGCGCATAGGGGTCGATGAGGTTGCGCCAGAACAGGAAGCGGGTGATCTCGTCGTCGAAGCGGATGGTGTTGTAGCCCACGCCGACGGTGCCAGGCCGCGCCAGCTCGGCTTCGATGCGCGCGGCAAACTCGCGCTCCGGCACGCCGCGCTCCCAGGCCTGCTGCGGCGTGATGCCGGTGATCAGGCAGGCCTCGGGATCGGGCAGGTAGTCGGTGCCGGGCTGGCAGTAAAGCATCAGCGGCTCGCCGATCTCGTTGAGCTGCGCGTCGGTGCGGATCGCGGCAAACTGCGCCGGCCGGTCGCGCCGGGTATCGGCACCGAAGGTCTCGTAGTCGTGCCACAGGAAAGTGTGTGAAAGCATGCGCGCAGGCGGTCCAGGAACAATGCCTGGACTGTAACCGCAGGCAGGCGCGCAGGCCTGTGCGGATGCTCAAAACAACAAGGCCCCGCAAGCGGGGCCTTGGAGGCATGAAGGGCTAAACCGGATCAGTTGGCACGGGTGCCGACGACCTCGATTTCCACGCGGCGGTTCTTGGCGCGGCCTTCCTTGGTCTTGTTGTCGGCGACGGGCTGCTTCTCGCCCTTGCCTTCGGTGTAGACGCGGTTCTTCTCGATGCCCTTGGACACCAGATAGGCCTTCACGGCTTCGGCGCGGCGCACGGACAGCTTCTGGTTGTAGGCGTCAGAGCCGACGGAGTCGGTGTGGCCCACGGCGATGATCACTTCCAGGTTGATGCCTTGGACCTTGGAGGCCAGGTCGTCGAGCTTGGCCTTGCCTTCGGGCTTGAGCACAGCCTTGTCGAAGTCGAAGAAGGCGTCGGCAGCGTAGGTCACCTTGGAGGAGGTGGGAGCGGCAGGGGCAGCGGCTGCAGGGGCCGGAGCGGGAGCGGGAGCCGGAGCAGCGGCCGGAGCCGGAGCCGGAGCGGGAGCAGCCAGGGCACCGTCGCAGCCAGCGGCAGCGGTGGCAGGCGTCCAGCTGGCGTCGCGCCAGCACAGTTCGTTGGTACCGTTCTTCCAGACCAGCTCGCTGGAGCCGTTCCTCCAGTTGTCGATCGTCTGGGCGCCGGCTGCGGTTGCGAGCGCTGCGGAGGCGATCAGCATCGCCACTTTATTCAGTTTGTTCATGGTTCTCCTCTTAGGGCAAAAAGGCGCAGCAGCGCTGCGTAAGCAGACGAAATTGGTGTCCACCACCAAAAACGTTCGTTTGATTGTGCCATAGCCGTTATGCCAGCGCAGGCCCCGTGCGGCCTGGCGCGGCCTGGCCCACTGTAATTGCGCCCAGGTGTTGCTCGGACGCTACAAGCGCTTGCGCCTACAATGGCCGACCCCCAGTCCGCGCGTTGACTCCATGACCCAGTTCGCCAAAGAAACTCTGCCCATCAGCCTCGAAGAGGAGATGCGCCGCAGCTACCTCGACTATGCGATGAGCGTGATCGTGGGCCGTGCCCTGCCCGATGCGCGCGATGGCCTCAAACCCGTGCACCGGCGCGTGCTGTACGCCATGCACGAGCTGAACAACGACTGGAACCGGCCCTACAAGAAATCCGCCCGTATCGTGGGTGATGTGATCGGTAAGTACCACCCGCACGGCGACAGCGCGGTCTACGACACCATCGTGCGCATGGCCCAGGATTTTTCGCTGCGCCACATGCTGGTGGACGGCCAGGGCAACTTCGGCTCGGTCGATGGCGACAGCGCGGCCGCCATGCGCTACACCGAAATCCGCCTGGCCAAGATCGCGCACGAGATGCTGGCGGATATCGACAAGGAGACTGTCGATTTCGGCCCGAACTACGACGGCAGCGAGCGGGAGCCCCTGGTGCTGCCCAGCAAGCTGCCCAATCTGCTGGTCAACGGTTCCGCCGGCATTGCCGTGGGCATGGCGACCAACATCCCGCCGCACAACCTCAACGAGGTGGTGGACGCCTGCCTGCACCTGCTGCGCAACCCCGAGGCCAGCATCGACGAGTTGATGGAGATCATTCCCGCGCCGGACTTCCCGACGGCAGGCATCATCTACGGCATCCAGGGAGTGAAGGAAGGCTACCGCACCGGGCGCGGGCGCATCGTGATGCGCGCCAAGGTGCATTTCGAGGACATCGACCGCGGCCAGCGCCAGGCCATCATCGTCGATGAGCTGCCCTACCAGGTCAACAAGAAGACGCTGCAGGAGCGCATGGCCGAGCTGGTGCACGAGAAGAAGATCGAGGGCATCAGCCATATCCAGGACGAGTCGGACAAATCCGGCATGCGCCTGGTGATCGAATTGAAGCGCGGCGAAGTGCCCGAGGTGGTGCTGAACAACCTGTACAAGCAGACGCAATTGCAGGACACCTTCGGCATGAACATGGTGGCGCTGATCGACGGCCAGCCCCGCCTGTGCAACCTCAAGGATCTGATCGAGGTCTTCCTGCAGCACCGCCGCGAGGTGGTGACGCGGCGCACCGTGTACGAGCTGCGCAAGGCGCGCGAGCGCGGCCATGTGCTCGAAGGCCTGGCCGTGGCGCTGGCCAACATCGACGAGTTCATCCGCATCATCCGCGAATCGCCCACTCCGCCCGTGGCCAAGGCCGAGCTGATGGCACGCTCCTGGGACAGCACGCTGGTGCGCGAGATGCTCACGCGCACGCGCGCCGACGGCGGCATGGTCAACGCCGACGACTACCGGCCCGAAGGGCTGGAGCGCACCTGCGGCATGCAGGGCGACGGCCTGTACCGCCTCTCCGAGACGCAGGCCCAGGAGATCCTGCAGATGCGCCTGCAGCGCCTGACGGGACTGGAGCAGGACAAGATCGTCGCCGAGTACAAGGAGATCATGGCGCACATCGAGGATCTGCTCGACATCCTCGCCAAGCCCGGACGCGTCTCCACCATCATCGGCGACGAGCTCGCCGCCCTCAAGGCCGAATTCGGCCAGTCCAAGCTGGGCGCGCGGCGCAGCGAAATCGAGCACAGCGCCCAGGACCTCTCGACCGAAGACCTCATCACACCCACCGACATGGTGGTCACGCTCTCGCACACGGGCTACATCAAGAGCCAGCCCCTGTCCGAGTACCGCGCGCAAAAGCGCGGCGGGCGCGGCAAGCAGGCCACGGCGACCAAGGAAGACGACTGGATCGACCAGCTCTTCATCGCCAACACGCACGACTGGATCCTGTGCTTCTCCAACCGCGGGCGGCTCTACTGGCTCAAGGTGTGGGAGGTGCCCGCGGGCTCGCGCGGCTCACGCGGGCGGCCCATCGTCAACATGTTCCCGCTGCAGGACGGCGAGAAGATCAACGTGGTGCTGCCGCTGACGGGCGAGTTCCGCAGCTTCCCTGCAAATCATTTTGTATTCATGGCCACGGCACAAGGTGAAGTCAAAAAAACTGCACTCGACGAGTTCAGCAACCCGCGCAAGGGCGGCATCATCGCCATGAACCTGGACGAGGGCGACTTCCTGATCGGTGCCGCGCTCACCGACGGCGAGCATGACGTGATGCTGTTCTCCGACGGTGGCAAGGCCGTGCGATTCCACGAAAAGGACGTCACCGATCGCAAACGACAGGCTGGTGGCGTGCGAGGCATGCAGCTCGAAGACGGCCAGAGCGTGATCGCCATGCTGGTGGCCGAGGACGAAACACAAAGCGTGCTCACGGCCACCGAGAACGGCTACGGCAAGCGCACGCCCATCGGCGAATACACGCGCCATGGCCGCGGCACCAAGGGCATGATCGCCATCCAGCAGAGCGAGCGCAACGGCAAGGTCGTCGCCGCCACGCTGGTGCGCGCCGACGACGAGATCATGCTCATCACCGACACCGGGGTGCTGGTGCGCACGCGCGTTTCCGAGATCCGCGAACTGGGCCGCGCCACGCAGGGCGTGACGCTGATCGCGCTCGACGCCGGCGCCAAGCTCTCGGGCCTGCAGCGTATCGTGGAGAACGACGCCAACGACAGCGCCGCCGATGACGCACCGCCCGAGGACGGCGGCGGCGAAGCCCAGCCCTGACCGCTGCCCGCGCGCACCCGCCCGCCGGCCGGTGCACGCTTCACTATCAAAAACAGAGCTTCCAGCGCAGGCTCCGCAAGCGTTGGAAGCCGATTTGAACACCAAAACCATGACACGCCCCTACAACTTTTCCGCCGGCCCCGCCGCCATCCCCGAAGAAGTGCTGCAGCAGGCTGCCGCTGAAATGCTGGACTGGCACGGCAGCGGCATGGGCGTGATGGAAATGAGCCACCGCGGCAAGGAGTTCATCAGCATCTACGAACAGGCCGAGGCCGACCTGCGCGAGCTGCTGGCCGTGCCCGCGCAGTTCAGGATCCTGTTCATGCAGGGCGGCGGCATCGCCGAGAACGCCATCGTGCCGCTGAACCTCTCGCGCGCGGGCACGGTCGATTTCGTGGTGACCGGCTCCTGGAGCCAGAAGTCGCGCAAGGAGGCGCTCAAGTACGCCGCCGAGGTGCGCACCGCCGCCTCGGGCGAGGACAGCCAGTTCACCACCGTGCCCGCCCCGGCCTCCTGGCAGCTCTCGCGCGGTGCGAGCTACGTGCACATCTGCAGCAACGAGACCATCCATGGCGTGGAGTTCCACGAGCTGCCCGATCTGCAGGCCCTGGGCAGCGATGCGCCGCTGGTCATCGACTTTTCCTCGCACGTGGCCTCGCGCCCGGTGGACTGGAGCCGCGTGGGCCTGGCCTTTGGCGGTGCGCAGAAGAACATCGGCCCGGCCGGGCTGACCATCGTCATCGTGCGCGAGGACCTGCTGGGCCATGCCCTGCCCGTGTGCCCCAGCGCCTTCGATTACCGTGTCGTGGCCGAGAACCAGTCCATGTACAACACGCCGCCGACCTGGGGCATCTACATGGCGGGGCTCACCTTCCAGTGGCTCAAGCGCCAGCGCGAGGGTGCGCTCACCGGCATCGCCGCCATGGAGGCGCGCAACATCGCCAAGGCGCAGTTGCTGTACGACTTCATCGACCGCTCGCCGTTCTATGTGAACAAGGTCGCGCCCCATTGCCGCTCGCGCATGAATGTGCCCTTCTTCCTGCAGGACGAGACGCGCAACGACGCCTTCCTGCAGGGCGCCAAGCAGCGCGGCCTGCTGCAGCTCAAGGGCCACAAGTCCGTGGGCGGCATGCGCGCCAGCCTCTACAACGCCATGCCCATCGCTGGCGTGCAGGCCCTGGTGGACTACATGCGAGAATTTGAACGCCTCCACGCCTGAGCCTTCCACCCCGCAATGAACACCCCCCAAGCTTCCCCCGATCTGGCCAGCCTGCGCGTACAGATCGACAACATCGACCAGCAGCTCCTGACGCTGCTCAACCAGCGCGCCCTCGTGGCCGAGCGCGTGGGCGAGGTCAAGAAGCGCGAAGGCACGCCCTTCTTCCGCCCGGACCGCGTGGCCCAGGTGATCGAGAAAATCACCCGGGCCAACCCCGGCCCGCTCAAGGGCGCGCACGTGGCCGCCATCTGGCGCGAGATCATGTCCGCCTGCCTGGCGCTGGAGTCGCCCCAGCGCGTGGCCGTGCTCGGGCCCGAAGGCACGTTCTGCGAGCAGGCCGCCATCGAGTACTTCGGCGGCGCGGCCGACATCATGTACTGCAACAGCTTCGACGAGGTGTTCCACGCCACGGCGGCGGGCAGCGCGCAGTTCGGCGTGGTGGGCGTGGAGAACTCCAACGAGGGCGTGGTCACGCGCTCGCTCGACATGTTCCTGCACACCCCCTGCCACGTGGTCGGCGAGGTGAGCCTGCTGGTGCGCCACAACCTGCTGCGCCGCGTGAACCACGCCGAGGGCATCGAGGCCGTGCTGGCCCACCCGCATGCGCTGGCGCAGTGCCAGGCCTGGCTGGCCAAGCACCTGCCGCACGCCGAGCGCCGCCCCGTCTCCAGCAATGCCGAGGGCGCGCGCCTGGCCGCCACCAACCCGGCCTGGGCCGGCGTCGCCAGCGAGCGCGCCGGCCAGCAGTACGGCCTGCACGTGGTGGCCCACGCCATCCAGGACGAGGCCTACAACCGCACGCGCTTTGCCATCATCTGCCTGCCCCACACCCTGGCCACGCCGGCGCCCACGGGCCGCGATTGCACCAGCCTCATCATCTCCGTGCCCAACCGCCCGGGCGCCGTGCACGATCTGCTGGTGCCGCTGAAGAACCACGGCGTGTCCATGACGCGCTTCGAGTCGCGCCCGGCGCGCACGGGCCAGTGGGAGTATTACTTCTACATCGACATCGAGGGCCACCCGGCCCAGCCCCACGTGGCCGCAGCGCTGGCCGAGTTGCAGCAGTTGTGCGCCTTCTACAAGGTGCTGGGCACCTACCCGGTTTCGGCATGAGGAGCCGCCATGTTTGAACAACTCGGATTGATAGGCTGCGGCCTCATGGGCGGCTCCTTCGCCCTGGCCATGAAGCAGGCGGGGCTGGTGCAGCGCGTCGTGGGCTACAGCAAGTCCCCCACCACCACCGAGCGCGCACGCCAGCTCGGCGTGATCGACGTGGAGGCGCCCTCGGCGCTGCTGGCCGTGGCCGGGGCCGACATCGTGCTGCTGGCCGTGCCCGTCTCGGCCACCGAAGCGACGCTCAAGGCCATCCGCCACCTCGTCACGCCGCAGATGCTCATCATGGACGTGGGCTCCACCAAGGCCGACGTGGTGCAGGCCGCCAGCAACGCCCTGCGCGACAAGGTGGGCTCCTTCGTGCCCGCCCACCCCATCACGGGGCGCGAGGTCTCGGGCGTGGAACACGCCGAGGCCGAGCTCTACAGCGGGCGCCAGGTCATCCTCACGCCCACCGAGCGCACCCTCACGGCGCAATTGCAGCGCGCGCAGGAGGTCTGGACGCAATTGGGCTGCCGCGTCACCAGCATGGCGCCCGAGGCGCACGACGCGGCCTTCGCCGCCGTCAGCCACCTGCCGCACCTGCTCGCGTTCACCCTGGTCAACAGCATCACCGGACAGGAACAGGCCGACACCTTCCTCTCGCTCGCCGGGCCGGGCTTTCGCGACTTCACGCGCATCGCCGCGAGCGACCCCAAGGTGTGGCGCGACATCTTTCTCTCCAACCGCGACGAACTGCTGCACCAGGCCGGCCTGTACCGGCAGGCGCTCGAGCGCATCGAACACGCCATGCGCCAGGGCGACGCGCAGTCCATCGAAGACATGCTGACCTTCGCCAGCGAAACGCGCAAGCACTGGCGCATGGGCGCCCAGCGCAGCAAGAAGTAACCTCCCGAGGCGCGCCCGTGCCGGCGGCGCGGCCTGGCGGCAGACGCCGCGCCAGGGCCGCCCCGGCGCACGGGGCGCGCCCGGACCCTCGCCGGACCACGCCATGTACAGCACCGCATTCCTCGACCTGCCGCCCCTGCAATCCGCCG
>Ga0209960_1001040_pt1 | contig 43395 bp, 34 predicted proteins | sample ThiBiot_500_plan_2_FD_183947 | JGI IMG/M metagenome (GOLD analysis project Ga0209960, IMG submission 183947) | Wastewater bioreactor microbial communities from Cape Town, South Africa - Thiocy_expt_500_plan (SPAdes) | ecosystem: Engineered > Bioreactor > Thiocyanate-remediating >... | reverse complement strand
CCAGCATCAAGTCTCTCCAGGGATCAGTCTGGATTACAAGACTAACTCAGGCTTCTTCTTCTCAACCGCTTATGATGCTCAACTGGGCGCAAAGTATAAAGCTCACGAAATCTCATTCAAAATTGGAACTAAATTCTAAGAAGCAGAAGATACATCGTTAGATCGATATTAGAGTGTATGAAAAATTGATAATATCCGAGCAGATTGACATGAATTCAAGTGGTGGAAAATAAGCGTATTAAAAATTTCTTTTTCTCTTCGCCCTTAGGCTTCACATAAAAAATATTCCAGATATCCGCCTGGCTAGGGGCGGAACACTTTAGGTAATTAAGTTACTTAAGGCTGACCTTCTTTAGTATCTCCCCCAGAACCTCGTATTTATCCTTTTTTAGTTAAGTGCAAAATACCGATTAACAAAAAATAAATAATTTCAGGGCATTATCATTTTAGAGGAAGATAATAAGATGTCTAAAGCCTATATAAACAAAATTACTAAGTTCTTACCAAACGACCCTGTGACTAATGATGAAATGGAAAGTGTTCTTGGTATGGTTGGTGGAAAACCATCTAAAGCCAGAGCATTGACTTTAAGAAGCAACAAAATAAAAACTCGTTATTACGCTCTAAAAGATGGTAAGGCCACACACACAAATGCACAACTCGCAGCCGAGGCAATCAAACAAATTTTTAAAGAGGGATTTGATCGGGAAAAGTTAGAGTTAATTGCATGCGGTACCACAGGACCAGATCAACTCTTATCATCACATGCTTCTATTTGGAGGAAATTGCGAAATTGTTACAACGACTGGCGCATGCTTAACTGGTATCAGGAAAGCAGTTTTTCAAAGGTATTTTTTAACTAGTCCGCAAAGCATGCTTTTTGCTGGAACAAGCCTATTTACTGAACATGCTGCACATGGTTTAGAACGTCAAATTATGGCGATAAACATAAAACATTGGTTATAAAAGTTTTACCAAGTACTTAACCGGATAGATTATAATCGCATAATATTTATTATGGAAAATAACTTATGTTAAGATGATAAAATTTCATAATAAATTAATATATCATATGATTTGTTCTTAACTTTATTTATTGTTATAGAAATATTTATCGCGTGCTAATTTAAGACTCAATTCTGTCCACTAAGATATATAAGATAAAAATCTAATCCCCATAATTCTGTATAATTTGTTGGCACTGGCCTTGATACAATACCCCTTCGCTTGGATTAAAAAGCCTTATATAATGATTTCCTGTGTGAAGAATATTTACAATTGAAAAATTAGAAATATTAACATCCATCATTCTTTCTGGCGATGTTGCAGATTTATAAAGAAAAAGCTGATTGGAATCTTTATTGTAGGTAAAGATATTAACTCGTTTTTGACCAAGCAAAGCTAGAGCTTCTGCCGGACAGAATGCTTCATTTCTAACAGGGATATAAGTTTGAGGTCCTCCAACAACTTTTAATCTTTCCATATAAGATCTGATATGGTCGAGAGAGATTTGACTTGTAATATGATCTACAGAATGCCTATGTAGTGAAGATAACTGTACCGGAAGTGGATTGACACCTAATTTAATTAATGTATTTCTGGCTGCTACATACTCGTCATCTTCTTGCAAAAGAAGTCTTATCAATTCTGGAATATTATCACTTTCACGTGTTCCCCATAAACCACGATAATACTCATAAACCAAAGAGGCAAAACTCTTCGCATAAGCATTATTGGTCTGAATAATATTATAAAAGTTAGCTCTTAAAATAGCTGTTTTATGAGTAACTATGTCATACGTATCACCTGGCTCAGTAAATACTGCATGGAAGAAACAGTTCCCATCACCAATCGTTGGGCATGTGAGATATTCTGCATAAAGCCCCTGTAAAGCATTTAATGGTCCAGGAAAGACGAGTTTTTGCGATACGTCATAATTTAAAGAACTTACACTTAACATAAGAGTAATTTTAAAATAATCTACTAGGGAAATAGGTTCTTTTTTAATATCGATACCACTTGATATAGATGAAGATCCGGATGTAGCTGTAGACAAATCTCCTGGTTTTGATAAAGAAAATTTATAGGACTCATTCAAAAAATATTGATAAGATCTGCCCTGTTTCTCGTGATTTATAACTTTTAACTCAACTAGCTTATCAAGAACAGTTTTTGCACTCTTAATTTGTAAACTTTCCTCATCTTCAATCTCTTTTTTAGTATATTTTTTGTTTGGATTTTTTTGCATATGTGAAACAATTTTAATGCAGCTATCTCTTGTTTTAGTATGCATTCCTTTAGGAAAGGATATCTGAATGTCCTCTGTTTGTGGATTATTTTCATCTTTAACTTCGTCAGTTTCATCTTTTGTTCCTACAGTTTCTTCTTTGGATCCAAAAGCATCCCAAGCATCATCAGCATTTTCATTTGTTACTACTAATGAAAAATGAAATCCTTGCCTTTGTACTGCCATCCTCGTTTTATCCAATCCCCATAAATCTTGGTTTTTGAAGAGAGATAGAGTTTTATCTTGTGCACCAACTATTGAAAAACGTTTATCGTCTTTACAAAAGCGATCAAGAACTGCTTTTTTAGCCTTATTTCTTTCTAATTTTTTATCTTCTTTTTTAATTTCTGAATCGACAAAATGTTCAACACCACGATCATCGACAATAGCCAATACGAAAGTCACTTTTTCTTGTTCAGTTTTTTTGAGGAGACCGCTAGCGAATAGAGCTGTTCCTCCTTCAATTGCTAAGCGCGTCCTTTCAATAAAAGAATTGATCTTTGTTGCGTCATTATCGAGGCTAATTTTGCCTTCATGTACACATAACCAAAGAATATCTAAAGCCTCACAAAAAGCATTCAAATGCTTGTTAAATAAACTTGTTGATTTTGATTCACACAAAATCTTTGAAATCAATTGTTTAAAGTTAAATAATTTTTTGGCTTGTTCTTCATTAGGTTCTTGACCATGCGCTGAAAGCAATATTTCAAGCCGCCTGCTAGCATCATGTCGCCCTTTAAGCATTTTTTGAAATAGGCCTTCTTGAGCTTTAGGTTTTTCCAAACCATGATCACGCAACAGATCATTAATACTCGCTTCTAGAAAAAATGAAGCATTTATTTTCCGATTAAGTACCGAACTTAAATAATCAGCTGAGCGTTCAACTTGCTCTCTATGATGACTTAAGTCACTGGCATCTTCTCTTTTCACATGAATGATAAAATATTGGCCATTTTTAATAAGGAAAATATCGCCAAATTCAAAAATATGTCCTCGTCCATTTTCTAGCGGAATATTAAGGCGATCAATTAAATATGCTTTATGTCCTGGTAGCGAATTCAAATGTGCAACTGCTCGTTTATTATAACGAAATTCTGCATAATCTTTTCGATCTCCCATAAGATCATCTAAGCAATATTCTGGCAATCCAAGATCTTGACTAGAGCTTTTAAATGAGCGCAAAACTTTTTTAATTGCATTAAATCGAGAAGCATCAACATGAAACCACATACCCCGATCATAACGATAAAAGTGATCTTTATCTTCAATAGGTAAAGAGTAGAAAAGTTTGCTTATAGGTTCCCAGGAAGAACGTTCTCCTTTTAAAGTACTAATTTTTATTGTACTTTGTAGTGTTTCTATAGAAGGAAGATGATCAAAGATTTCAGTAGTTCTTCCTTCTCCAAATCGTAAAACTTTTGTATCAAAAAGGCTCCAGATCCAGTCATGAAGAAAGAGGTTATATACAGCTTCATTCGATCGCATTAAAGTTAACAATTGTTCGGAAAGACTTTTAATAAGCCCTTCTTCTCGAACCTCATCATCTACAAAGCATTTAAGACTCTTATGGATAGTAAAGGTATCTTGCATGCTCAGATTAAAAAAATAAGCACTAATATGCTTTAATGAAACTAAAGTCGTTTCTTTATTTGATTCATCACGCTTCGTAACACAAAAATTTAAATAATCTGCTCCCTTCACAATTCTTTTAGTCCCATAAGAGGAATCAGGCCTTACACGAAGTGATTCAATCCCCTCAGAGGCTACTTCAATACCAAAGCGAGAAATATCCTCAACAGCAGCCGAACGCTCTTTACGTTTTGATGGAATTGGATTTCTGAAATAATGTGCTGAAATTTCCCGAATCTGATGAGGATCGCAAAAACCATTTGAAGCCACAATACGTAATCCCCACCTTGGAACGATGATATAAGGATTTAAAAGTGTTTTCCAAGCATTTCCAAATGTATATATTGTCGCGTACCGCTCAGTTTGAGGAAAAATAATCATTCCTCCTGAAAATTTAAATAACTCTTGATCTGATCTCTGCTGCTCTTCTACTGATAGATGCTTATCTGCGTCTCCTGTTGAGTGATGTACACTGATTCTTTCTAGAAAATTCTCTGCACTAGATGAATATGGGATCATCAAGCGAGCAATGAGACCAGAATTATCAGGAGTTTGAGAAATTCTAACCCATTTTTTTATATTCTGTGGCGGATGTTGTGAAAAAGTAACTTTATCATTTTCAAAAAGATCGGATCTAAAATAGTGTTTATAGCCTTCTGAAACATCTAAAGATTTAATTGCGGAAGGATTTACTCGAGTTTTATCTGCTAAGTATATCGTATAAGAATCTGGATCATTTATATAAAATGAAAGTTCTGAAAAGTTAAGCCGTGATGCTCTTAAATCAAAACTAAAGTTCAAATAACCAATAAGGAGAAAAAATAAAATAAAAGAGAAGAATTTAATTTTCATACGATAAAAGAACATTTTTAATCTATCCAAATTAATTTTAATAACAATCAAATATAAGAACCAAAATTCTCAAAATCCATGAGTAAAATCTACTCAAGTTGACGTTTTGATTACTTACTTAGTTAACATTCGATCAATAGCTATCCACTATTTTGTGATAGAAAATAGCAAATGGAATCTATAAAAATGAATACTTTAGGAAGCAAAATCCCAGAATCTCAAGGAACTTATTTAGAACAAAAATATATGATTCCAAATGGTCTAAGCCAAAATAAATTGGCTCGCGATCTTGAGCGGATAAAATCAGTGAATGAAATATTCAAGAATTAAATACCCTTAGAAATAGGGAAAATATTTGAAGCTAATCGCAGAAGAATAGCATCAATGACATAATTTAAAGAATGTCATTCTATAGGATCTTTATTTTTCTAATGACCTTTTGGGAATCATTACAATAGAAAATATAAAGACTCTATTACATATGAAAAAGCCAGTTACGATAAACTTTATCTTTTACAGAGTAACGTAAATGCGCAACTGGCTTTTCTAAATTCGAAGTTATACTAAATTAGTAAGAACCCCGGCCTCCAAAATTATCGCCTCTTGAGAAGGAGCGACCTCCACCATCACGAGGACCTCTATTATTGAAACGAGGTCCACTACTACTGCGGCGTTCACCACCCTCGCCTCCGGCACCGGCAATATTTACTTTTAAGGTACGACCTGAGAAGTCTTTACCATCATAGTCAGCAATTGCCTTTTTTGCATCAGCTTCATTAACCATTTTTACGAAGCCAAAACCACGAGAACGACCTGTGCGATGATCTTTAATCACTTTTGTAGATTCAACAGGCCCTATTGCCTCGAAATAAGACGCTAAATCTTGCTCAGATGTTGTAAAAGACAAGTTACCAACAAACAATTCATTATTCATACTTTTTCTCCAGTCAGATTCCAAAAACCATTTCCTACAAACACTCCCTGCAAGGCTTTTGGACTGCCAAGAAGGCTATACGACTGGACCTGGACTCTGATTTAGTTATATAGTCTAAACCATTATAGACTTTTATAATATAGGATAAGAAATGCTCAAAGTCAAGGTTAAGACTGTGCTTGAAAAAGGCAAATTAACTGTTATTTTGCCTGCCCACAGATTTAACGGCCTAAGAGAGCATATCAATCCAGTTTAAAATTTAAGAATCATTAAATTTTAAAATATAGTTCCCTGCTTGATTTGCTCTCGAGGATGTGAATAAAATTTATAGGTTACTAATTATGGAATGTAACAGCGTGTTAAACCTGTATTTTTTTAAAAAAATGGAGAATAATTATGAAATTTAAATTGCTCACCTTTTCAAGTCTTGCTTCTATTATTGCACTCGCTGGCTGCGCAGAATATGACCTAAAGAAAGCCCCAGGTTATCAATTTACAAAAGAACAGCCAATTCATCTTAATGTTAAAAATTTTAAAATCATTAATACGCCAGTCGGCATAGAAACGCCAACGACAAAAAACCTCCGACTTTCCCTTGAAGACTGGGGAAATTCTCGCTTTGTACCTTACGGTCAGGATAAAAACGCAATTTTAATAGTTGAAGAAGCTAAATTGCTTACTCATCAAGATGAATACAAAGGTAAAATTCGCGTAAAATTAGAACTCCGTGATGAGCATGGTTTTATAGTAGGTTCTGCAAATGCTGCAGTTAATCGTACTCTTAAACTACCTGTTGATCTCTCATTGGAAGAAAGAGAAACTCAACTCAAACGATTCCAACAAGAGATGATCAATGATGTAGACGCACAAATGACCAAGCAATTAGTTCAACATTTACCAACCTATATTTCAACTTTGATGAGTTAATTTAATGAAGCCAGCTGGAACTATTCCTTTACCCGGCTGGCTTCAAAGCCAAACAACACAAAACTTACTCAGCTGCATTCCCCATGCCGATGAAACCGTTAGATTTGTTGGAGGTTGTATTCGAGATACACTTCTAGGACTGCCTGTAAAAGATATTGATATAGCAACAATATATTCTCCCCAGGATATGCTTAAATTTATCAGGGAAAAAGGTTTTAAAGCCCTCCCCTTAGGCTTAGAATATGGCTCGATATTCGCTATCATAGATTCACAAATTTTTGAGATTACGACTTTACGTAAAGATATAGAAACTTTTGGACGACATGCCAAAGTTTCCTTCACAGATGATTGGCTAGAAGATGCTAAAAGGCGCGACTTTACGATTAATGCGCTTTATCTTTCACCTCATGGAAAGCTTTATGATCCTTTCGGAGGTCAAGAAGACCTAAAGCAAGGCTTTATTAAATTTATTGGCGATCCAGTGCAACGTGTTCAGGAAGACTATCTGCGAATTTTGCGTTTCTTTCGCTTCCTTGCCCATTTTGGAAATGAAATAATTGACAACCCTTCGTATGAAGCCTGCAAAAAATTTTCTTTTTCTTTAAAGCAGTTATCAATAGAACGTGTACATAAAGAATTCTTAAGATTATGTTCGGCAGCGAATCCTGTATTCGCTATCCAAAAAATGTATGAAGCTAAGATTCTTAACATCCTTTTTGCTACAAATAGAACATTTAATGAGACATTATTAGATCGATTCATTCAATTAGAAAAAAAATATATAAAATCAGATAGTTTAAATCCCTTAAGACGCTTTTATTTGCTCTGCATTTCTTTTTCATTACCTCCTTTAAAAGAACATAATTTTTTTAAATTTTCTAAAGAAGAGAAGAATTATTTAAAAATGTTAAGCACTCTTTTAGAGCAAAGATCTTTAACCGACACTATTTTGCTTTATCGCTATCCTAAATACCTCGTATTAGATTGTCGTTTGATAGAAGCCGCCTTAACCAATGATCTTTCAAAGATAGAAGTCCTTACTACCCGCTTAGAAACTTGGCAGAGCCCCCTTTTCCCTTTAAAGGGAGAAGATATTCTTCAACTTGATATTCCCGCTGGCCCTCAGATAGGAAAATACCTACAGGAAATCGAAGATTGGTGGATTAAAAAAGATTTTTTACCGACTCACGCTGAATGTCTACAAGAACTAGTCCATCGTTTAAAAACACCATCCCAGTAATATTTCGTAACAAAGCCTGATTTGCCGTTAGCTTAAAAGCCACGTAATAATTAACTTAAATTAACAAATTACAGAGGATAATTGTGTTATCTCAGTTAAAGAATAAAGCTAATTCTGTGAACAATTTTTCTTCACTCATAACGCAACAAAAAACAATTTCACATCCTGTCTCTTATCGTGGGATTGGTGTACATTCAGCAAAAAATGTTATTATTAGCTTATTCCCTGCGGCAACTGATACAGGTATTGTCTTTGAGAGAACTGACTTAAAACAAGACAATATCATTAAAGTAACAGTATCAAACGTTGTCGATACTTTTCTTAGTACTAAAATTGCAAATGCCAGTGGTGCCAGTGTTGCAACTATTGAGCATTTAATGGCAGCTATTGCGGCATGTGAAATTGATAATTTACACATTGAAATTGATGGACCTGAAGTTCCCATTCTAGATGGAAGCTCTATTGACTTCATTAATCTTTTAGAAAGTGCTCGCATAAAAGAACAAAAAGCTCTACGTCGCGTTATTCGTATTCTAAAGGCAATCACTATCAAAGAAGAAGATAGGTTCGCAATATTAGAGCCAGCTGAAGAATTTTCAATTCACTGTACTCTTGATTTTCAAGGTCGTCAGGGATTGATTGCAGAAACAATATCCTTTGATAGCTCTTCTCAAAGTTTTAGAGAGGAACTTTCTAAAGCTAGAACATTTGGCTTTTATGAAGACGCACAAAAAATTTTTGCTGCAGGGTTAGGATTAGGCGCCTCCCTTGATAATACGGTTGTTATCGATAATGGGCAAGTTATGAATCCCGAAGGTCTTAGATACTCAAATGAATTTGTCCGTCATAAAGCTCTTGATGCATTTGGTGACTTATATGTTATTGGTCACCCTCTAATTGGCCGTTATAAAGCTCATAATAGTGGTCATACTCTTAACAATAAGCTCGTAAAAGCGCTTTTATCGGATAAATCTGCATGGAGATTTGAATCTTTAGGAGATTCAACCGAGTGGCATCCCGCTGTTTATTCTCTATCAAATGTGCATACTATTTCTGCTTAATAGTTAACGCACTTAAATATAGTTTAGCAGGTTTTTTATATTCTTATCATTTCCTCTTGGCTTTTTTATGAAAGAAGGTTAATCAGGATAAAGGATTATAATTTTTTAGGGGTTAATATGCCTTATATTCGCTTTCAAAAATACTCTGCTCTCATGATCGTAAGTATCTTTTCTGTTTTATCTGCTTGCTCTAGTACAGAAGAAGAAAAATACGTCGAAAGACCTGTCGAGGAACTCTATAATACAGGCCTTGCAGAACTCAAAGAACGCAGATTTAGTAAAGCAGCAAATGCATTTGATGAAGTTGAGCGCCAACATCCCTACTCACAGTGGGCAACACAAGCACAACTCATGTCTGCTTATGCTCACTATCAAAATCAAAAATACGAGAAAGCATTAGCCGCATTAGATACCTTTATTCAACTTCACCCTGCACATCCTGATATTTCTTACGCTTATTATTTGCAGGGACTTTGTTATTATGAACAACTTTCTCCCGTGGAAAGAGATCAAAAAATGACAGAGCTTGCCATGAATTCTTTTCAGGAAATTTTGAAACGATTCCCTGACAGCAGTTATGCGAAAGACGTAAAGTTAAAACTTAGCTTACTTCAAGACATGATCGCAGCTAAAGAAATGCAAGTTGGACGTTATTACCAAACACGTAAAAGATATATAGCTGCTATGAATCGTTTCAGTAAAGTCGTAAAGGATTTTCAAACGACAGCACATGTCCCGGAAGCTCTTCATCGTCTTGTAGAAGTTTATTTGGCACTTAATCTAAAAGAAGAAGCTTTATCTACAGCTTCAATCTTAAGCCATAATTTTCCAACTAACAATTGGTATACTGAAACTTATCTCCTTATGAAAGGAGAAGATTTTAGAGAAAAGAACTCAGAGGGATCTTTATCGTGGTTCAATAAGATTTGGAATGATCAATCATAAAGTATGCTATGCTTCAGACTCTTTCCATTACAAATGTAGTTTTAATTGATCAATTAAATCTTGAATTTAAATCTGGTTTAGGCGTCCTCACTGGAGAAACAGGGGCGGGAAAATCTATATTGCTCGATGCTCTCGGACTTGCTCTAGGTGAACGAAGTAATACGAGTCTTATTCGCCCAAAAGAAGAGCAAGCTGTTGTAACTGCGGAATTTCTGGTTAACGAAACACATCCTATTCATAAACTTTTAAACGAACAAGGGCTTTCAGTCGGCGACACAATAATCCTTAGGCGTACATTAACAAAAGATGGCCGTTCAAGAGCCTTTGTTAACGATCAAACAGTCTCTCTTAACCTTTTAAGAACAATCGGTGAAACGTTAGTAGAAATCCATGGGCAATTTGACCATTTACTTAATGCAACAACTCATCGAGATGTTCTTGATAGTTTTGGTGATTTAGAAAAGTTTAGTTCCCAAACTAAAGAAGCATTTAAAGCATATAAAGCTGCAAAACAAGCTTATCAAAACACTCAAATAAAAGCTGAAAAACAATTAAAAAACCAAGAATATTTACAACATTGCCTCAATGAATTTGAGGAATTAAATCTACAAGAAAATGAAGAAGAAATTTTACTACACAAAAGGATAAAATTTCAAAATTCTGCAAAATTAAAAGATATTTACAAGTCTTCCCTTGATGCTTTAAGTCATGAACGAGGTGCAGAATCCTTATTATTGCAAGCATATAAAAACATTCATAAAGCCAATGAAATTACGCACGGAACATTTGATAAAATTTTAATTATTTTAGACCGTGCTCTTATTGAGACAAGTGAAGCTTTAAGACAACTTCAGACTTCTTTTTCTTTAGATATCCAAGGAAATGAAACGTTAGAGTCAATTGAGGATCGATTGTACCAACTAAGATCCTTAGCAAGAAAACATGATGTCAGTATAACGGATTTACCTACGATAAAAAATAAAATTGAGAATGACCTTATGTTCATTCAGGATTCCGAAGAAACTCTTAAACATCTTGATGAAATACTACAAAAAACACGATCAGTGTTTAAAGAAAATGCCGAACAATTAAGTAATGCAAGAAAAAATACTGCCCTCAAGCTTGAACAAGCACTTTTAGAGGAATTCCTTCCCCTTAAACTTGAGAATGCAAAATTAAAAGTTCTTTTTTCAGAACTTGAAGAAGGTAATTGGAATGAATCAGGTTATGACCATGTTCAATTTACTGTTTCAACAAACCCTGGGATGCCCTTTGGGCCACTTGCAAAAATTGCCTCTGGTGGTGAACGTTCTCGCTTAATGTTGGCTCTTAAAGTTCTATTAGCCAACAATGCCCAAAATTCACTCCTAATTTTTGATGAAATTGATGCCGGCGTTGGTGGCGCAGTTGCTTCAGCCATAGGACAGCGCCTCAAGAAACTAAGTCAACAACTTCAAGTACTTGCTATTACTCATTCTCCTCAAGTTGCAAGTTATGCGCATTACCATATGCATGCTTATAAAAAATCTCATCTTGATGGTTTCCAAACTAAAGTCTGCGTTTTAGACGACAATGAACGACGAGAAGAAATAGCTCGTATGCTTGCTGGGGCCTCAATTACCGCTGAAGCCAGAGCTGCAGCAGAACAGCTTCTTAAAACAGGAACTCATCTTTGACGGAACAAAAAAAGATCCCCCCTATTGAAGCGTTAACTGAGCTTGAAGCTCAAGCTGAACTTAGATACTTAGCAAAAGAGATAGCCTATCACGATTCTCTCTATCACGGAAAAGACCAACCCGAAATCGATGATGCAACATACGATGCCTTGCGGCAAAGAAATACAGCTATAGAGCTCAAATTTCCGCATCTAATACGCTCAGATAGCCCCTCTAAAAAAATAGGATATAAAGCTACTCCTGGTTTTGCCAAAGTAACTCATCTAACGCCCATGCTCTCACTAGATAATGCATTTACAGAAACAGATGTAATTGATTTCATCGAACGCGCTCGTCGATTTTTAAACTTAAGTGCAGAGGAAATTGAAATTATCGCTGAACCTAAGATTGATGGTCTTTCATGTTCTCTTCGTTACGAAAATGGTTTTCTAATACAAGCAGCAACAAGAGGTGATGGTGAAATAGGCGAAGATGTAACTGAAAATGTTAAAACGATTAAAACTATCCCCCATCACATCCCTTATACTAATACTTTAGAGATAAGGGGAGAAGTTTACATAAAACATAGTGATTTTAATGAGCTTAATTCTTTAAGAACAAAATCTGATGAATCCCAATTTGCAAATCCAAGAAATGCAGCAGCAGGTTCTTTAAGACAGCTAGATTCCCGTATTACGGCTACACGTCCATTAGAGTTTTTCGCTTACGGTTATGGCAAATATCCATCAAATTTAAAAACTCATTTAGAAGGACTAGAATGCTTAAAAGAATGGTGTTTTCCCGTTAACCCTCTTATTGAGTTGTGCCCATCTATAAATAGTATCCTCTCATTTTACAAAAAACTGGAAACTCTTCGGGCTGGACTTGATTACGATATTGATGGAGTTGTTTATAAAATCAACTTTTTGGCTTTACAACAACGTCTTGGAAACGTTGCCCGTGCACCACGATATGCAATTGCTCATAAATTTCCCCCAGAACAAGCTCAAACTATTTTAGAAAACATCATCCTTCAAGTCGGCAGGACGGGCGTTCTGACACCAGTTGCCCAGCTAACACCTATTAATGTTGGTGGGGTCATCGTTTCTCGCGCGACCTTACACAATGAAGATGAACTTACAAGAAAAGATATTCGCATTGGGGATCGAGTCTTAATTCAACGCGCGGGTGACGTCATTCCCCAAGTCGTTAAGGTATTAAACCCTGACCGCCCTGATCGCCCTATGCCTTTTAAATTTCCTGATGTTTGCCCCATTTGTGAAAGTTATATTGAGCGCCTTCCTGAACAAGCTGCTCGCCGCTGTACAGGAGGTCTTTATTGTTCTGCTCAAGCTGCCTTAAGATTAAGGCATTTCGTGTCACGAGATGCGTTTGATATCGAAGGGCTAGGTGCAAGACATATTGAACATTTTTTTCAAGAAGGTCTCCTAAAAACACCTGTTGATATCTTTACTCTTGAAGCGCGAGATCACGATAGCATAGCCCCTTTATCCAACCGCGAAGGATGGGGATTAAAGTCAGCCGGGAATCTATTCTCAGCAATTAACAATCGCCGACATATTTCTCTCGAGCGCTTTATTTATGCTTTAGGCATTCCGCAAATAGGGCAAACGACGGCTAAATTACTTGCTTATCATTACGGAAGCTACCTTCAGTGGAAAATTGCAATGCAAAAAGCTGCCGAGGGACACGAAGAAGAACGTCAAATTCTTCTCAGTATTGATGGAATTGGCCCAAGTGTGGGGGAAGATCTTTTAAGCTTCTTTAAAGAACGACACAACATCGAGATTCTAGAAAAACTTGAACAGCACATCTCTATTGCCGATAGTGTCTCCCCTATCCTCGCGCATTCTCCTATTAGTGGTAAAGTTATTGTTTTTACAGGAAGTTTAAATAGTTTAACTCGCGCTGAAGCAAAAGCACGTGCTGAAGCTCTTGGAGCTAAAGTAGCAGGATCCGTTTCTTCTAAAACAGATTATGTTGTTTATGGAGCAGATGCCGGTAGCAAAGCAAATAAAGCCAAAGAACTCGGGGTTGAACTTTTAACAGAAGATCAATGGCTCACCCTTATCCAGCAAGTTGATTAATAGATTTCGGCAATCAATGAGGATTTTTATGTCTAAAAGTATGAAAACAACATGTTGTATCTGCAGTCTTAAATTAGAAGAGACGTATCTATTTCCTCTTATATTGCTAAAAAATGAGGCTTACGAGCTTATCAAACTGGAGCACCAACATGTTGAAAAGAAAGATTTCATCTGTTTTAAAGATATGGATCACTATAAATTGGCTAGCATCAAAAAAATGCTACCAGAAATAAAACCTTCAGAAGAGCTGGTTATTAACAGCTTTAAGCATCAAAAAATTGTGGCTAAGAACATAAATCATACCTATCATGAAAAACGGACTTTGGGTGAAAGACTTGCTGATCAAGTTGCTGAATTTGGTGGAAGCTGGAGTTTCATCATTAGCTTTGCTTTATTTATAATGGTATGGATCATTATTAATTCCTACAAAATGCTTGCCAATCCTTTAGACCCCTTTCCTTATATTCTTTTAAACTTAATCTTATCTTGTCTGGCTGCACTCCAGGCTCCAATTATTATGATGAGTCAAAATCGCCAAGAAGCTAAAGATCGCTTACGCGCTACCCATGATTATGAAGTCAACCTTAAAGCAGAACTTGAAATTAGAATGCTCAGCAGTAAATTAGACCATTATATTCAAGTGTCTTGGGAACAGTTAAAAAGGCTTGAAGAAGAACAACTTAGTTTAAAAGAAAAAAATCGACCTTGAAATAAGCTTATCGTTTAATAAACTAAAAAGCTTATTAAAAAGGTCAATTTTCTCTATTTTCAGCTATCAAATTATAGAAACTAATTATTAATAATTCTCTGCTTAAATAAATCAAAGGCATTAATTTAGGGAGAAAATTATGAAAAATAAAATACTATCACTTTTAATTGGGATTAGTAGCATCACGTATAGCGTGAATGCTAGTGATGGCTTTCAAAAAGGATTTTATGCTGGCGTCTCGTTGGGAGGTTCATCCTTAAAAGGAAAGCGTTTTGATCGCCATGCAAGTAATGATGGAACAATTTTACTCAATAAACGTAGTTCCCTTAGTAATACTTCCGAAAGAGGTGAAGCTTTCTTAGGATATTTCTTCCCTTTCTACCAAAACAAAATAGGAATAAGTTTTGAGGGATTCTATGGTTTTTCAAAACTGAGTCATAGGATCCGACATGACATGGGATTACTTGCACCTGCTGCAGGAACTTACTTACAAGAAAGATTAAAAACATCCAGGTCATTTGGCGGAAATGTTAGATTGGGTCCCATCATTAGTGACCACCATTTTATTGGAGCCATCCTTGGCGTTGAATCCACTCGTTTTACACGCTACCATGAAGACGGCGTAGGCAATGAGTTCCATAAAGTTTCAAAACAAAAAGCGGGCTTTCAATATGGCCTGACCTATCAATATGCTTGGAACAATTCTTCTCTAGGTATTGATCTTAAGCAAACGCGCTTTTCTTCGATAACCTTGTCAAAAGCAGACTCAACAAATGCAATAACAACGACAAGATTTAAACCAAATATTAACTCGCTTGTCGTACGTTATACATATCGATTCTATTAAATGTATATATGAGGAGATAAATAAAAATGAATAAAGGATCAATTTCTCTGTTAGCATTAATGGTGGGGCTTGGGAGTTCCGCTAGCCTTCATGCAGATGCTCTCTCGGCTTTACGCAAACTTAATATGGGGAATAGTCCTTCTCTGACAACTCCCACGGCAAATGACACAAAATTAAAAGAACAAATTTCACAATTAAAAACAGAAGTTTCAACTTTACGCCAAGCATTAAAAGACCCGACTCTTCAAAAAGAACTTTCGGATTTACAAGGTAATATTGATAAGATTGCTGATGGGACACCCCAATCTTTGATTATTGAATTACAAGGTAAAATCCAAAAACTGAAACAAAAGAATAAAGACTTAAAAGCACAGCAAGCTGCCCCTATTGTTCATTCTAACGACCCAACAACCAAAGCTCATATTTCTAAATTAGAAGCTGAAATCGCAAAACTTCGCCAGCAACTTGCCCAAGGTGGGAAAGAAACGCTAACCGTAGATCCAGAAGCTGAAAAAAGAGTGCATGAAGAAATGACTACGTATACTCGTAAACTTGCCTCAGAGCTTAACAGCAAGGGGAGTATAATCGAGGTTAATACGTTCCGTGCATTGATTGAAAAGATAGAAGCTACCGGAAGTACGCAGTTACTTTTAGACTTAGAAAAAGAGATTTTAGAGCTTACCACTAAATCACCTAATGCAGGAAGGCTGGAGGGTATCAATATTATTCTAGAAAAATCAGATATTCTTAAAGAGCTGCATCAACGGCAGGCAAAAGCCCATTATAATAGTTTGGCAGATTTTGGGCAACAAAGATTGACTGAATTAACAGCCCTGCTTAAAAGTGATCCAACTTACTTTAAAAAATCACCGCTGGCTATTTTAGTCTTCATGAATAAAAGTTCTATTGATTTTTCCATTGTCCAAAAAGCTTTATCTAAACTTACGAACTTATTTAAGAAAACTTCTCAGTCAGATATACAAGCAATTTATTCTTATTTTCATAAGCTTGGTATAGACCCGATGAGAGCCTCTAGCTCATCTGCTCTAATGCAAACCATAAGTAAAATGATTGATCCTCAAGCAAAAGGAAACCTTGAACTCTCTGAAAATGAATTTAAAAAACTTGTTGAAGTAGATAGGCAATCGTTAGTAGACCTTATTAACAACATCGCAGATACTCAACTCAAAGAAGAACTCAAAAAACTGGTAGCTGTAGGTTCTACTCTGGCAGTAAACGCACCTAAGTCTGCTTTGGCACTTAATGCATCACCACAGGCTTTACAATATTTTAATGCATTGAAAGGTCTTGCATTCCTTGATGAACAAGCTGCAATTGCTGGTGCCAATGCGATCATAGAAAAAAAATTAAAACCTACTGCTGGAGATCAAGCACGGGCAACTGCTGCAATAGACGGTATTAGTGAATTCTTAATATCAGAAAAGAAACCACCATTAGCCCCCCAAGATAAAGAAAAAATTCGCACAGCAATAAAGACTAAACAACAAACGCAAACAAATCCAAAAACTGGCCCTGGAGTTCCACCACCACCTCCTCTTGCGGGCCCAGGAGTTCCTCCTCCCCCTCCTCTTCCTGGAGGCGGTCAAGCTCCTGTCCTCGATGGAGGAAGTGTCCCTGGAGCTAAAACTTATGCAATTGGTGCAGAAATCCCTATGAGTGCTACTTTTAGAGACGAAATTTTGGCCACAATTAAAGGTAGAGAAGGACAAATTCAAGCTGAAATTGGTAAAAATAAAAATAATGCTCTAACAATTGAAGCAAAGCTAAAAGAAGAACAGGGCGCGCTTAACCTAAAAAGTGAAACAATTGAAGCAGCTGCTTACGCTGTCTCAACTGCTCCTAAAGGTACGACAAACGTGGCTATGAAAAAAAGAATTAAAGATATAATAAAGCCTACTCTGGCTCAGGAAGCTGCTTTAGTAACGTTTTTTAAAAAAATCTTACCCTAATTAATAATTTCAACCATAGATTGTAAAATAAGGCTTTTTTTAAAAAAGCCTTATTTTATTTTCCAAAAATGATTCCGATAAAAATAATAAGACCAATCCAGTGATTAGCTTTAAAGAGCTGTAAACAACCAAAAGAGTCATTAATATTCAAATTTTTAAGTTGCCGAATCGCCTGGAGAAAGACCAACATCATAGCCAGATGATAAGGCCATTTAAGGTCGGCTTTGATCCCACCAGCAATCAAAAATAAGATCATCAATAAAAAGAATAAACTTAAAACGGGTCGCGTTTTATCACCTAACTTAATCGCCGTTGATTTAAGACCTAGCAATAAATCATCTTCGCGATCTTGATGAGCATAAATTGTATCGTAGCATAAAGTCCAAAAGAATCCGGCACTGTAAAAAAGAAAAGGTGTTATAGATATTTTACCATTTAAAACTGCCCATCCTAATAATACGCCCCAATTAAAAGTTAATCCTAAGAAAGCTTGAGGCCAATAAGTAATCCGTTTCATCCACGGATAAAGGACAACAAGGGCCAATGCCAAAAAACCTAATTGAATTGCTGCCTTTGAGAAAGAAAACAAGATAAGAGCGGATAAGAAAAGCTGTATACCTAAAAAAGCGACGGCTTGAGTCCGTGTAATTTTTTTGCTGGGTAAGGGTCTCGTTGCGGTACGGGAAACACGCGCATCAAACTTGTGATCAACAAGATCATTATACGTACAGCCAGCGCCCCGCATTAAGAGAGCCCCCATAATAAATAACAGAATTTCTTTCAGGGGTATAAAATTTGTAGATGCCAGAGCTAATCCCCAAAGCCCGGGATAAAGTAATAATAAAACACCAATGGGACGATCCCATCGCGCAAGGCGCGTATAAGGTTTCATCCATGAAGGTAACCAACGATCAAGCCAAAATTCAGATAAAATATCCGTGTGTGACATTTATAAAAACATCCTTTCTTTTCTCGCCAAAGCTAACTAGTTTTGGTATAAAAAGAAATGCTCTCTCAAAATAAATTTAATTTTCTTTTAAAGCAGATTCAAGCATGCAAGTTATGTGCTTCAGCATTTTCGCATGAACCTCGTCCTGTAATCCGTGGACTTCCCTCAGCGCGACTCCTTATTATTGGCCAAGCACCAGGTACACGCGTACAAGAGACAGGCTTGTCTTTTAATGATGCCAGCGGTGATCGTTTACGCCAATGGCTTAATATTGACCGTGATACTTTCTATGATGAAGCTAAAATCGCCATAATGCCTATGGGACTTTGTTACCCTGGCCAAAACTCTCAAGGAGCCGATCTACCGCCAAGTCCCGCCTGCGCCCCTAAATGGCATCACCTTTTTCTTAATTTTATGCCGAATATTAAATTAACTTTGCTTGTGGGAATGTATGCACAAAGATATTATTTGAGGCCATATAAAAAATTGTCTTCAACCAATCTTATTCGTTCTTGGAAAGAGTTTCTGCCCAACTTTTTTCCTTTACCACACCCAAGCTGGCGTAATAACGCTTGGCTAAAGAAAAACCCCTGGTTTACGCAAGATGTTTTACCGGCCCTCCAACAACGTGTTCGAGAGTGCCTCGTATAGTGAATAATCTACAGAGAAAATAGATCCTATGAATACTACAAAAATCGCTCAAATGCTTTGCTCTCGGCTATGTCATGATTTAATCACGCCTATTGGCGCCATTAACACTAGCTTTGAGCTTTTTGATGAATCCGATCAAGAAGATCGTTTACAACTCTTAGAATTAGCAAAACAAAGTGCTGAAAAAGCTATTCGAAAGCTTATCTTCTATCGTGCAGCCTTTGGATATTCGACTGATTCTCATTTTTCAACTTTTAATCAGGCTAAAAAACTTATCCAAGACTTTCTCATGATCAACAAAATTGAACTTTCTTGGGAAGAAGAGAATCAAGTTGATCAAACCTCGTGCATTTCCCCACAATTTCCTCATTATGCGCAAATTTTGGCTAATTTAAGCTTCATTTGTGCAGAAATAGCCCCTTCTGGTGGCCAATTAACGATAGAAGTTACACAAGAAGATTTCCAAGCAATTCACTTAAAACTTACCGGGAAGCTCGTTCCTTTACGGCCTATTATTTTAAATGCTTTAAAAAGCCACCTCCCTGAGGATGAAGCGTCACCTCATACCATACAAGCAATTTATACCCGGATGCTGTGTGAAAAACTGGCGGTTAATCTGGAAATTTCTCAACAAGAACGCGTAGCCTTAGACTTTATTTTAAAAGGTAGCATTTAGGTACATAGACGTTATTTTTGCGTTCTTTCTTTCAATTTTTTGAAATATATAACAGGAATTTTGTTGAAGTTTTTTCTGAAATTTGTTACTATTAATGTATAGGGTTGAAGGACTGGCAAGCCCTTCAACATTCTTCTCGAGAGAGCCTAAGGGACTGATCACCCTGACGAAGATAAAATAAGAAAAACAGGAAGGTTTAACGTTTAAGATGGGAGAAAGATAAGATGCGTTAGATAAGATAAGAAAAAGAAGTAAAGTAACAAGATAGTAAGAACTAAAGGTTTTAAGGGGCTTGGATTTAAAGATTTAAGCGAATGACTTTCTGCGCCTTAAAACAAGGATAAAAATAAACTGAAAGAAAGAGAGAAAAATGACTTAAGTAAACATCATTCGTACATCCAGGGATGTACACCACGTCTTCTGATTCTTCACTCAAGATGAAGAGAGAGGAAAAAAGTTCTCAACTTCCCTTGGTACCAGGGAAAGAGAGACATCAACAAAATGGATCTTTGACAGCGTTAAGAAATTAAGGAACAGCCCTTCACAGGCAATCAGACGAGAATCCTCTAGAGACTTTTAATCGTATTCGTACGTCACTAACTTCTCTTGCGCACCTATATATCAATAAAGTTGGTCAAAAATCAGAGGGAACTTTGGTCGACATCTGGAATAAAGGCGATGTGACAAAAGTCAAAAGCACCCATCCTTTTGATAAATATTTCTAAGATTTACCTTTAGAAAATTTGTTGTCCGAACTCCAGCCATAATGGTTGGAGGTTTGGCAAGGGAGCACCATTCTTCTGTTCGTGGAGTTTTTTATACATTTCGAGAGAAGAAGAAGAGATATTAACCCTTCTTATTTTTTTTCTCTAATAAACTTAAGAGAGCAGAATATGTTTCAATGTTAGGTTTTTTTGTGACGTGTGACGGCGTGAAATGCATTTGAAATGCCCGTAGGACGGCTTGAATATGACTGTCATTTCCTTTCGAACTATCAACTTCATAGCCATATTGTTTTAATAGTTTTTGGATCATTTCGAGCGAGTAATCCGATGCTGGACTTATTCCAAGAGACGGCATTATGCCTATGCCTTGTGAAGCTAACCATTTCCAATCAAAAAGCTCTCCAGGGTCAACTTTACGTGTTGGCGCTATATCTGCATGTCCCAGTACATGCCATGGTTTAATTTGATATCGATTAATGAGTTGTAAGGAAAGGTGCGCTAAAGCCTCCATCTGAGCTTGAGGAAAAGGCCGATAATGAGGTCCATGACCAGGATTAACCAGTTCAATGCCGATTGACCAACTGTTAATGTCTTCACGTCCTTCCCAAGAACTTTTCCCAGCATGCCACGCCCTCTTCTCTTCATCAACAAGCTGATAAATATCGCCATTTTCATCAATTAAATAATGAGCACTTACAGGGTTATCCGCTTCATCATCACATAAGATCTTTAACGAAGTTGCAAGATCACACGCTGTATAATGATAAATAAGATAACGAATAGATGCCTGAGGAGCTCTTGTATTATGATTGAAAGAACAAAAATTTCTATACATCTCTTATGGCCTCAATTCCAGGAATAAGGGTCAGAGCTTCTTTAAGTTGAGGCGTGATCGCGTATCTCTTATCCAGTGTTAAATGAACTTCTCGATCCAAAGGACTCAAAATGATTTTAATCGCTCCATTTCCTTGCTCACATTTAGACAAAAGCATCTTGAACTTATCGAGGGCCCCAGCATTTTGGACATACACTTGAAGGGTTTTAGGATAGCGTTCAAGGACCTTATCTAATTCTTCTAGAGCATTGACTGTAAGCCTCATATTTTCTTCTTCAATACGGCTTGTAAGCTTCATAAAAAAAGTTTTACCAACATCTAATCTTTCTCGAACTGAAAGATATACCTCTGAGAAAACAGTAACTTCATAAACACCTGTTGCATCTGAAAATGTAATAAACGCGTATTTATTTCCGTTCTTACTGATGCGTTCCTTTTTACTGATCAATACGCCAGCGGCACTGAAGGAAGCCCCCTCTTGCCGCTGAGCATGGTTATAAAATTCTGATGAAGCAACTAAATATAAGCGTTCGAGACTATCTCCATAAACATCCAAGGGGTGAGCAGAAAGATAGAAACCAATCGTATTAAACTCAAGTTGTAAGCTTTCCAATCGTGTCCAACGATCGGTTTCCTGAAACTTTACAGTGGAAGCCGTGACAGGTTTCTCATGGGAAAACAAACTTCCTTGATTGCTATTTTGAATAGCTTGTGCCTCACCTACATACCGAAGAATAAGATCCACATTCGCCATCAATTGAGCACGATTAGGATCCAAAGAATCAAAGACACCCGCGGGAATAAGCCCTTCTAATAAGCGTTTATTAACAACCTTTGAATTCAGTCTTCTTGCAAAATCGATAATATCTTTAAATGGCCCTGCCCGCTCACGTTCATTCACAAGCTCTTGCATAGCTGTCTCACCTACACTTTTAATTGCAGCTAAGGCATATCTCACGGCTTCTTGGCCATCATGATCTATTTCAACAGAAAACCACGGCATAGACGTATTAATATCGGGCGGCAATAAAGCAACCTTCATCCTCTTGAGCTCTTGTCTGTAAAAGCTTAACTTATCCGTGTTGTTAATATCATATGTCATTGTAGCAGCCATAAACTGGACTGGATAATTTGCTTTTAGAAAGGCCGTTTGATAGGAAATTAAAGCATAAGGAGCCGAGTGTGATTTATTGAATCCATACCCTGCAAACTTGGCCATGAGATCAAAAATTCTTGATGCTGTTGCGACGTCTACACCCTTTTGTTGCGCTCCATTTAAAAATAGCTGCCGTTGTGCATCCATTTCACTTTTAATTTTTTTACCCATCGCACGTCTAAGAAGATCTGCACCCCCGAGAGTATACCCTCCCATAACTTGAGCAATTTTAATGACTTGTTCCTGATAAACCATAACGCCATAAGTAACCCGTAGAATATCATCAAGCATTGGATGAAGCGTATCAATTGTTTCTTCTCCATGCTTGCAAGCCAAATAACGAGGAATATCATCCATAGGACCTGGACGATAGAGAGCATTAAGGTCAATAATTTCTTCAAAACGACTGGGCTGCAAGCGGCGCAGCACATCTCGCATTCCGGCTCCTTCAAGCTGGAAAATACCTACAGTCTCAACCCGTCTTAACATTTCAAATGTTTTTAAGTCATCTAAAGGAATTTGAGAAATATCAATTTCTTTTCCTCGATCTCTGATCATATCGACTGTTTTTTGAATAATTGTTAGCGTTTTTAATCCTAAGAAGTCGAATTTAACCAAGCCAACACTTTCAACATCTTTCAAATTAAACTGTGTTGCTGGAATTGTGCTTTTACCGTCATAGTAAAGAGGCACTAATTCATCTAAAGAACGATCTCCAATCACGATACCGGCAGCGTGGGTTGAGGCATGCCTATTGAGCCCTTCAAGCTTCATTCCTATATCTAAAAGGCGCGCAACTATTTCTTCTTGCGCTGCCATCGTTTGCAGTTGAGGATCTTGTGCAACCGCCTCTTTAAGCGTAATTGGATTTGCGGGATTATTAGGGATTAATTTACAAATACGATCAACCTGGCCATAAGGCATTCCAAGTACTCGCCCAACGTCTCTTAAAACAGCACGCGCTTGTAGCTTTCCAAAAGTAATAATCTGTGCAACACGATCATTACCATAGCGCTCACAAACATAGCGAATAACTTCATCTCGCCTATCTTGACAAAAATCAATATCAAAGTCAGGCATTGAAATACGTTCAGGATTTAAAAAACGCTCAAAAATCAGACCAAAGCGAATAGGATCGATTCCAGTGATTGTTAATACCCATGCAACAAGAGATCCTGCCCCCGAGCCACGACCAGGACCTACAGGGATTCCTTGAGAATTTGCCCATTGAATAAAGTCAGCAACAATTAAATAATAGCCTGCATATCCCATGCCAATAATAATTTCGAGTTCTTGATCTAAGCGTTCAAAATATCTCTGACGTATCGCTTCGACTTCTGAGGATGGTAAATTTTCCTTTGAAAAGATTGTTTCTAAACGACTTTCAAGTCCTCTCTTAGCTTGAAGGCGTAACTCTTCGGGTTCAGGCTTTTCAGAGGGAAACGGTGGAAGCATTGGCTTTTGAGATTCGACCATAAATCCACAACGTTGCGCAATTTTTAAAGTATTTTCAATGGCTTCCGGAAGATCTGAAAATAAAACCTTCATTTCCTCGGGAGATCTCAACCGATGATTTAGCGTGAGACGGGGTCGATTGAGTTCATTGATATATCGGCCAGAAGCAATACACATTAAAGCATCATGTGCCTCATACATATCTTCATTTAAGAAAAATGCTTCATTGGTCGCAACTAAAGGTACATTAGATTCAAACACAATCTCGAGCAAAAGAGATTCTATCTCTTCTTCTTCGGAGAGTCCTTGCCTTGTAATTTCAGCATAAAAACGATTCGGAAAAAGCTCACTTAGCTTTAGTAAAAGGTTTTTCGCAGCAATTTTCTGCCCTTTTAAAAGAAGTTGGCTGACCCCTCCTTTTATCCCTCCAGACAATACGATTAAGCCTTCACTATGTGCCTCAAGCATATTAAAAGGCACATATGGTCTCGACCCTGTTTTATGATGCAAATATGAATAGGAAACTAACTTTAAAAGATTTTTATATCCTTTTTCATTTTGAGCATAAAATAAAAGCGTATCTAAAACGGGTTCTATTCCAGGAAGCCGGGTTTCTTGCTCTCGAGGATCTTGATCATAAAGATCAACTAATAGCTGGCAACCAATAATGGGTTGAATACCTGCATTCGCAGCTATTTTTGAAAACTCAACAACGCCAAATAAATTTCCCGTATCCGTCAAAGCGATTGCGGGTAATTTTAATTCTTGGCACTTTTGAATAAGCTCAGCAAACTTGATAGCACCTTCTGCAAGAGAATAAGTTGAGTGATTGCGCAAAGGAATATAACTAAAACTCATTGTCTGCCAAAATTTATAGTTTGTCTGTTTTGCTTATAGCTCAAGAATGATAGATTCAGCAATCAAGAATAGCAGCTATTTTAATTTAAAATGCCTATTTTTTTAGCTGACTTATGAACATCTTTTTGAATTTTTTCAAAGGCTTTCATTTCAATTTGACGAACACGTTCGCGAGATATTTGATAAACTTCAGAAAGCTCTTCTAGAGTTTTGGGAGGCTCTTCAAGCCGACGCGCCATGAAAACAGCAAATTCTCGTTTTTCGAGTGTTTGAAAAGCTTCCTTAAGCAGTGCATGCCGCTTTTCAAATTCCTGTTGATGGGCAAAGCTCTCTTCTTGATTATCTGTTTCATCTAAAAGCCAATCTTGCCATTCTCCCCCGGTTTCTACATTTAAAACTGAATTTAACGAAAATTCTTGTCCTTGCATTCGCTGTTCCATCATGATGACATCTTCACGCGTAACATTCAATTTTTGTGAAACTTCTTTTACCATCTCTTCTGACAAAGCACCGCCTCGATTTTCTCCATTTCCTTGCCCCATTAATTTAGCCTTAAGAGCCCTTAAACCAAAGAAAAGTTTTTTCTGACTCGCTGTCGTCCCTATTTTTACGAGAGACCAAGATTTGAGAATGTATTCTTTGATTGTCGCATCAATCCACCACATCGCATATGTCGAAAAGCGAAAGCCTTTATCAGGTTCAAAACGTTTTAATGCTTGCATCATCCCGATACTCCCCTCTGCAAGCAAATCATGTGCAGGAAGCCCGTACCCGCGATAACCTGAGGCAATTTTTGCGACTAAACGCAAATGGCTCTGCAGTAAAGCATGTGCAGATTCTTCATCCTGTTCCTCATGCCAACGTTTTGCGAGCTTAAACTCCTCGTCAGGCTCTAGAATAGGAAACTTTTTAGCTAACAATACAAAATGAGAAAGACTATTTTCATCGCCCAGATTGGGAATTAGATGACGGAAATTTTGAGAATCCTGGAACTCTTTTTGGCTTGATGGAGACACACACACCTCATTTTTTGCAAGTTAGGATAACGTGTTTATATAAAAAAACAATAAAAGAATTTCTTTATATTATTACCAAGTATAATATTTTGCTTAGTATCTAATGAAACGTTTAAAGCAACCATTCGATTCAATCTAGAACTCAACATTTTGCTTTAAAAAAGTCATTGCCTCCTTAAAGTCAGCCGGTAGTTCACATTTTAGCTGCATTTCTTGCTGAGTCATTGGATGAATAAATGTTAAGCAGTAAGCATGAAGAAGAGGTCTGGTGTTTTGCTCTGTTAACTCTTTCATTTTCTGAACAATACCAGCGTATCCCTTAGGGGATCGTCCATAAAGAGGATCACCAATAATTCCATGTCCCTCAGATGCTAAATGAACACGGATCTGATGTGTCCTTCCTGTTTCTAATTGACACTCAACTAAGCTTGCAAATCGTCCAAAGATTTCAATAGTGTTGTAGAACGTTCTAGCCTCCTTCCCCCCTTCTCTTAATAAGGCCATTTTTTGACGATTACGAGGACTACGACCAATATTTCCCTCTATAAGCCCTTCCAAAGGATTGATCCGCCCCCATACAATGGCAAAATATTGTCTTTTTAAATCTCGGTTAGCAAATTGACTTACAAGCCCTTGATGAGCTTTATCATGCTTGGCAGCAACGAGGAGACCGCTTGTTCCTTTATCTAAGCGATGAACAATGCCAGGTCTTTTAACACCAGAAATACCAGAAAGCGATCCTTCACAATGAGCTAACAGAGCATTAACTAATGTTTGATCGTAATTCCCTGGGGCGGGATGAACAACCATTCCTGCAGGTTTATTAATTACAATAATGTCTTGATCTTCATAGATAACATCCAAAGGAATAGATTGAGGTTTTGGAAGAGCCTCAACTAAAGGCTCAATTGTAATGATGATTTCATCATTTTCTTTCACTTTAGATGAGGGAAGACACATCTTCCCTTCAACAAGAATTTTATGCTGCTCAATAAGGTTCTTAATCCGCGTACGACTAAGATCCGAACATTTCTGAGCTAATACTCGATCTAAGCGCAAACCAGCATCTTGGGACTCAATAATATATTTACGGACCTCCGTCATGATTTTCTCATAGACTCCATGCTTGGTTCAGAGTATCAATAATCTCTAATAATTAATCTAAAGCTCCGAAGAATGAATGAACTTTCGTATTAATGCACGTATTTTTGCCGCAATTTTGTGTTTAATGCTGGCTCTTGCAATAGCTGTGCATGATTTCTGGCTTCATCGTCAAGAAAAACTTAAAAATTATATCCCGATTGAATCGGCTCCTCTTCCTTCAGAGGAAGAAAAAGTTGTCCCCGATGAAGAAAAAGGCCCTATAGAAAAGACTCTTTTCATACATAAAGGTGACACTTTAACATCCATATTGGTTGCTTCTGGCATTGAAAAGAGCCAGGCACATGAAGTTGCAGAACTTCTAAAAAAAGTCTTTAATCCGAAAGACTTACGTCCCGACCATGAAATTTACATAACTTTTATTCCAATTTCCGAAAAACCAGGACTTCATGATTTACAATCTCTTTATTTTCGTCCTTCAATTGATGAAGAAATTTGGATAACACGCGCAGATAACGGCACTTTCATCGTTGAAAAACTTCCTGTAAAACTTGACCATGTTATTAAAGAAGTGACTGGAAAAATTCAGGGGAGTTTTTATGTGGATGCTGGGAAGCAAGGCGTTCCCAAAAGAATATTGCATGAATCCATTAAAGCATTTAGCTATGATGTCGATTTTCAAAGAAGCTTTCATACTAATGACGAATATGCATTGGTATTTGATCTTTATTCTGATCCTAATACGCATCGTGAAGAAGCAGGAGATCTTCTTTATGCAACGCTGATTTTACAAGGTAAAAAGCTTTCTATCTACCGATTTAAGACTAAAAGTGGAGATTATGCGTATTTTAATGAAAAAGGTGAAAGCGTAAGAAAAGGGCTATTGCGAACCCCTATTGATGGTGCTCGTATTTCCTCAGGCTTTGGAAGCCGCAGGCATCCTGTTTTAGGATACACAAAACAACATAAAGGTGTGGATTTTGCCGCTCCAACTGGTACGCCCATCATGGCTTCAGGTGATGGAGTTGTCGAAAAAGCCGGTCCCTGGGCAAGCTACGGAAATTACATTCGGATCCGGCATAATAGCGAATTTTCAACTGCTTATGCGCATCTAAGTCGGTTTGCGAAAGGAATTCATCCTGGGAAACGCGTCAAACAAGCTCAAATTATTGGTTACGTTGGGGCAACTGGGCGCACAACAGGCCCTCACCTACACTACGAACTTTTGCGGCATAATGTGCAAATTAATCCTTCAAGCATTAAGATGTTGCCTGCAGGTAAATTGGTCGGGCAAGAACTCCAAAAGTTCATGATTCACAAAGAGGAAATTGATAAACAATATAAAGCTCTTTATGAGAAGAGATCTACACTAGAAATTAAAGCCTCTGAGCAAAAAATGTCCTCAATTAATCCGCCAAAGTCATAAGCTTTATAAAAAAGTTATTTAAAATGAAAAAGGGGTTAATGTTTATTAATATTAACATTATAAAAATCTTCTTCAATTTTTTTTTGAATACTACAGAATATTAAAACTTATGCACAAGCTTGGTTATATACTGCCTGTGTCAACACATTTTTTTCGTTATAAGAAAAAAAATTACTTGATTTATAAGAAAACTTAAGGCTTCCAAGCTTTTTTCGATTTGCATAAAAATTAAGCAACTTAACGCTAGCTAAAGTTCTTTCAAGGAATTTTTCATCTATCCTCAGCTTTATCCACAGACTTATTCACACTTTCTGGGGATGAAAATATCGCTTCGTATAGAGTGAATTCTATCTTCATTTTGGTAACTTTATATAAACAAAATATTATTGAGATACGAAAGAGAAAATCTTTTGATTGACATTCGTTTTATCTCTTACACAATGGCTCTATGACGCGCTCTCCTTCTTTTCATACTTCTTTAGAACAAGGCATTTCTATTATTGCAATGCATGTTAGAACTTTAACACCTTCTCCTGGTGTTTACCGTATGATTAATCAACAAGAAGAGGTTTTATACGTTGGGAAAGCCAAAAATTTAAAAAAAAGAGTCCACAGTTACACACAGGCTCATCGCCTACCCAATCGTTTACAACGTATGGTGGCTGAAACGCACACCATGGAGTTCATTACAACACATACTGAAGTTGAGGCTTTGCTTCTTGAAGCTAATTTGATTAAGCGCCTAAAACCTCGCTATAATATCCTACTCAAGGATAACAAGTTTTTTTCATATATCTTATTGACAGCACATGAATGGCCTCGCCTTACAAAACATCGTGGCGCAAAAACACTGCCCGGCATTTATTATGGCCCCTTTGCCTCTACTTATGCTGTGAATCAAACACTCACCACAATGTATCGAATTTTTAAGCTACGCTCTTGTAGTGATAGTTTTTTTGCAAGCCGAAAAAGGCCATGTCTTCAATACCATATTAAAAGATGTGCCGCCCCCTGTACCCGCTACATTAGCCCCTCTGACTATAAAGAATCTATCAATCAGGCTAAGGTATTTCTCGAAGGAAAATCGCACGAACTTCAACAAAACCTAAGTCAACGTATGCACGAGGCCAGCGAGCACCAGGATTATGAAAAAGCGGCTCATTACCGAGATCAAATTCGCGCCCTTACCCAAATTCAAGTACAACAAAATATTAATACGGCGCTTAAAGAAGATACAGACGTTATTGCGATTGCCTATCATAGTGAAACAGTTTGTATTCAAATCTTCTTTTTTCGACATGGGAGTAATTTTGGCAGCCATAGTTTCTTTCCTGAACATACAAAAGATTTATCAGTTGAAGAAATATTGACGAGCTTCTTAACTCTTTTTTATCAAGACACACTCCCTCCTCAAGAAATTCTTTTAAGTCATCCCCTAAATGAGCAATCTCTCATTGAAGAAGCCCTATCAATAACAGCGCAACGAAAAGTAAATATTAGCATCCCCAAAAGAGGACAACGTGTAAGAATTTTAAACCAAGCCATTGAAAATGCCGAAGAAGCTCTTGCGCGCCATCTTTCAACAAATAGATCACAGCTAAAAATTTTAAATGAAATAGCTGATGTATTTGAGCTTGTGAATATGCCTCAACGTATTGAAATTTATGATAACAGCCATATCCAGGGAACCAACGCGATTGGAGCAATGGTCGTTGCCGGACCACAAGGTTTTGACAAAGCAAGCTATCGCAAATTCACAATTAAATTAGACGAGGAAGACGCACCTATTCCAGGAGACGATTACGGTATGATGAAAGAGGTCATGAAAAGACGTTTTTCAGGCTCCCTCTCACAGGATCAAACTCGCAATCCTTTTCCTCAACTCCTTTTGATTGATGGAGGTATAGGCCACCTTAATGCTGTTTATGAAGTGCTCGAGAATCTAAATCTTTCAATCCCTGTTGTGGCTATTGCTAAAGGGCCAGAGAGAAATGCAGGGAAGGAAACTTTTTACCAACCTGGTCGAGCTCCCTTTTCGCTTGAAAAGCATAAAACCGTCCTTTTCTACCTTCAACAACTGCGCGATGAAGCTCATCGTTTTGCAATTACATTTCATCGACAAAAAAGAATAAAAACAATTGAACGTTCCATGCTTGATGATATTGTTGGGATTGGGGCACATCGTAAAAAATCTTTACTGCGCCATTTTGGTTCAACACGAGAGGTTGCGCGGGCTGGTATTGAAGATTTACAATCCGTAAAAGGAATTAGTGCAAGTTTAGCTCAAAAAATATATGATTATTTTCATTAGATCAAATATTTGAATTTAAATAACTTTTTTAAGAAGGAGAAATAAGAAGGTGTTAGCAGGTCTACCAAATTATCTGACGCTCTTCCGTATTGCCCTTATTCCTGTGGTCGCTGTTTTATTTTTCTTAAACTCAGATCTAGGCTATTGGATTGCAAGCTTCTTTTTTGTTATTGCCTGCATTACAGATTACTTAGATGGCTACTATGCACGGACGTTAAGACAAACAACACAATTAGGCCAATTCTTAGATCCTATGGCTGATAAATTATTAATCGCGTCAACTTTATTACTTTTGGTGGGTTTTGATCACATTAAGGGAATCTCACTTATTCCATCTATCATTATTTTATGTCGAGAACTTCTTGTCTCTGGTCTTAGAGAGTTTTTAGCAGAAACAAAGATGTCCATGCCTGTGACACAGCTTGCGAAGTGGAAAACAGCTCTTCAGATGACATCTCTCACAATACTGATCGCTGCCACACCCCTCACAGATTATGTATACTTACATACTTTAGGTACGTTCGGTTTATGGGTTTCTGCGGCTTTAACCCTGATTACAGGGTATGATTATTGTCGTTTTGGTTTAAAACATCTCTCTAATGAGCTACGCGCAACCTCTTCTATATCCCCAAAATAAATGTTAAAAGTCGGATAAAAGTATAAACAGGACGAATACTCCTAAGTTCTTATTTTCTTTAAATTCATGGGCTCAATAACCCTCCCCTCCTCACCAAAAGTAATTTTAAGCACTCCAAGAAAAGAAGATCGTATATATAGCATTCAACACTTGATTCAATAGCAAGCCTAATGCTATATACCATTATTCCTTTTGGTGAGGGCGCTTAGCTCAGCGGGAGAGCGCTACGTTGACATCGTAGAGGTCACTGGTTCAATCCCAGTAGCGCCCACCATTGATAATCATTTGTTATTGTTTGATTTATTCTCCTTAACATCTACTTATTGTAAAAAACGTTAATGGAAAAATGGTTTGCATATGGTTTATGTGAAGCAGGCTTTCCTCTTCTTGAGAATAAGTTTCTTGGATTCTCTCTAATTTGCACTTAGACCTTTACAACCTATTGAAAAAATTCAATTTGATGATAATCTACTCTTTGGGTTAAGTTCTGCCTTCAAAAGATATTGATGCATTTTTACTATTAATTGTAATTAGAGGAAGAAAGTCATGACCAAAGAAAATCTATCCCTCAGAAACACTCAAAACAATTATGCCTCTAAAGGTTTCATCGATTTGTTTTTATCAGAAGAGTCAATATCAAATTCGAGAAAGGTTTTGCCAGAACTTCTTGATTATAGAGTATTCTATTTTCAACAAGGTATAGAGAAATTCCTAAAGGCGTGTTTAACACAAAAAAATATACAAGTTAAAGATTATGGGCATAATTTTTCTAAATTAATTAAGGGTATAATTGAGTACTACCCTGAACAAAGTCGAGATTTTTTGAAAGGATTAGCTTGGATTGGCAATCAATTTTGGCCTTCGCCCCTATAATACCTCCAGATTTAGGTTAGTATAAGCGACCAACAGGAGGTAGATATTATGAAGAAGAGTTATGGAGCGGAACAGATAATAGGGTTATTACGTCAGAGTAATGTTTTGTTATCTCAAGGTAAGAGTATTACTGAGGTCTGTCGTCAATTGGGGATCTCAGATGCGACTTACTATAAATGGCGTAAGGTTTATGGTGGATTGAAGGTTGATCAAGCAAGAAGGCTTAAGGAGCTTGAGCGTGAGAATGCTCGGTTAAAAAGAGCTGTTGCTGATCTAACATTAGATAAGCTTATATTGAAGGAAGCAGCAGAGGGAAACTTCTAAGCACTGAACGACAAAGAATATGCGCTGTGAGAGTTCAACAGAAGCTTGGGATCTCTCAAAGGCGTGTTTGTGAGGTTTTGGGGATTCACCGTTCGGTGCTAAGATATTGCTTCAGGCAAGAAGATGACGAGGAAGCTTTAAGATCAGATATTATTAGGTTAGCAGGTCGCTATGGAAGATATGGTTATCGTCGGATTCATGCTCTCCTTAAAATAGAAGGCTGGAAAGTGAATCATAAAAGAGTTGAACGTATTTGGCGAGAAGAAGGCCTTAGGGTACCCCAAAAGCAGCCTAAGAGGGGAAGACTCTATCTTAATGATGGCTCCTGCTTGAGGTTAAAGCCTTGCTGGCCAAATCATGTGTGGAGCTATGATTTTGTAGCTGAACGCCTTGCAAATGGCAAGAAGATCCGACTTCTCACAGTTATAGACGAATATACAAGAAAATGTTTAGCCATCAAGGTTGGGGATCACTTAACATCAAATGATATTTTAGACACCTTAAGTGACTTATTTATTCAAGAAGGCATCCCTGAGTATATTCGTTCAGATAACGGAAGCGAATTTAGAGCTCAAGTTCTAAGAGACTGGTTTGAGAGCCTCAAGGTTAAAACAGCTTATATAGAACCAGGCTCCCCTTGGGAGAATGGTTATAATGAAAGCTTTAATGGAAAACTGAGAGATGAACTTCTTAATGGAGAAGTATTTTATACCCTCAAAGAAGCTCAAGTGCTTATTGAAGAATGGAGACAGCATTACAACCATATAAGACCTCACTCATCCCTCGGATACAAACCTCCACCTCCTCTTACAAATATCAGACAAAATCATAGTTTTGTACAAAACTATCAGCTTTATATGGATAAAAATGAAAATAAGATTAACCAAAATACAAACTTAAATCTGGACCTCTAATTGGGGGCTGGACAGTTAGATCATTTGACTTTAGCAAGCTCCTTCCATGAAGTTGTCTATCTTGATGATAGAGCATAGCCGTTAATCATATATGGATCATAATTCTTTCTACACGGAAATTCCACAATACCATTTGGGAAAGGATCAACTTTTTATTTTACTTTAAGCTTATGAGGGTCGTTTTCTAACACTTTATTCTTACCATTTAACAGGAAAATACAAATCATGGTTCTGATACTATGTTAAGGATCAAGGATTATTTTTAAGGATTTCAGGATTAAAAGCTGTTTTATATTTAAGGATGCCAAAGCTTATATAGAGAAGCTTTCTCTTGATAGTGCCTCTTTTTTTAAAGCTTATCCATTGTCAGAAGTATTCTTACCAGTCACAGGGATAATATTTTCATTAACCTTCGCTAACCTTTCAGATACAGGAAAATCTTGTTTTCTCAAAGTTTGATAATACTTATGTGAGGAAGGATCTGGTATGGCTTTTTTGCCTCTTTTTTTCTTATTGGATAAAATAAACTTAACATCTTGTGCTTTTTCTAGCAAGCTATCTGTAGAAAGAATATTGCTAGAATTAATTGAAAATAAATCAGGTTGCTCGACCTCTGTTACAGTAACGATATCGCCAACTTTTTGTAATCCTTGGGCTTCATGTAAGCTCTTTCTTTCTGGAGTGTAAAAGTTTCCCTTTGGAGTGTAAAAATTCTTGGCAGGGTCTTCTAAAGGAGCAAGCTCGCCGTGGCGTTTTTTTGATCCTTTCTTCTTCTTGCGTCTTGATTTCTTTTCTTCTTGAGGGGGAGCTTGCTCTTTAGAAGGTTCAGATATGAAAAGCTCTGGGATGGTTCTAGGAGAAGGAGTGCTTGTATCATTGCTGCTCGGCTCCGTGTGGACACCTTTACGCGCTAGAAAGCGCGCAATGCATGACTCTTGAGCTTGCGGGATAAGCGCTAAAGAAGGCATTCTTCCAGTTGAAGAAGGAGGTGTTATTTCTTCTGTGGCATATCCAAGCTGATGCTGGCCCCATAGGCTGATAAAAGTAAAGAGGATCTTAAAGAGCTTCATTTAAATTTTTTATCTCCTGAATTTTATAAGTCTTCTTATGACTATTAATGAATGGTCGGACTTAATCACACATACAAGTATAGTTCTAATGTTATTTTAAAATTGTTCTTCTTTAGCATCTATTCATAAATGAATTATCAATAAATTCAAGAGACGATAGTATTTTTATAAGTATTTTTTATAAAAAAAGAATCCATTACTTTCACTGAATTTTATAAAAAGAACTTTTACTACCAATATAATAGTAAATTTCCATATCAACAATAACAAAATAATATCATTCCTTACTGGATCAAAACCTACTCATTGAAGGGGGTAATCCTAGTAAGTATACAGGAGCTGATATGCTAAAAATTGATTCTTGATTGGTTCTGTTGTAATCTTTAAAGGCCTCTCATTGACTCTTGTTTTTTTGCAAAAAGCCTACATGATTAGATCTATTTTATTCATCGTATATTTAACATCTACACCCCAACTCTGTCCAAAATTTAAAAATGCTTTTATTTTCTTAGTTAAGTTATATGCTTAGCTCAAATTTGCAACAGAATTAGAAATACTACCGCTACCATAAATTTGCATTCCTCTCAGAGGGTATGAGGAATGCAATTAAAGAAATTTAAACAAAAAACTAGCACAAAGTTTTCTAATGTATTGGCTTTGGTATTTGCAGTATTCGATTTTTTAAGGTATTGAGCAATAATACATCAAGTTCGTCTTTTTTCTTAAAATCTTCAAGCGTAAATAGTGCTAAAAAGTGCACGACTGCTTTTACATAGGCGCTAAAATTTTCCCTATCAGGGGCATTTTCAGATAATTTAAGCCAGTGTTCAGCATATTCTATAAATTTTTTATGATACTTGCTGTAGGGAGACTCATACAAATTTAAAAAATCTATAATTTCTCCAGGGTCAAGCGTTTTATGCTTAATAATCGTCTCAGGACTGTTATCGCTTTTCTTCTCAAGCTTAGAGAAACTTTTTCGCTTTAAAAGCATTTCATCAAGATGATCCATAATGTAATTTATTGCTTTTTGGTAATCCATATAAAATGCAGGTGGATTATGGGTACTAGGATCTTTCTTATCTATAATATATTTTACTACTGCCCCAAAAGTATAAAATCTTTCCTTTATTTCTTCTCCTATATATGTATTAGAAGCTATAACTGAATAATTATACAATAGAAAAATACTTATAAAGTACTTGATCATAATTTTTTCTCTCTACTTAAGCATAAGTTAATCTTTTTTGCATAGAATGCTAAGATTATCACTGTATATTGAATTCAATATTTTGCAAACCTTGTTAAGCTTTTTTATATGGGTTTATTTTCCTTATGCACCGTTTCATCCGTTGCCCCAAGGTGTTCAAGGGCTTTTATAATGCTCTGCTTTAAATAAGAGAGGGGCGAAATCCTGATTCCTCCTTCTTCTTTTCTTTATATTCTGCTTGAAAAAGATGGCATTATGGCTATTATTCTCGGATCCTAAGTCATTTGTAAAATTTACCCTCTTCCTATTTACTAAAGAGAGCCTAAGATAAAACAGACATTTTTTGATAAATTGATAAGATAAATGGTTGTGTTGCAAGTTTGAGCTAAGGGAGTAAACTTGGAGGTCAAATAATCCTTGGTCTCTAACACAGTATCAGAACCGTGCGCAGGTCATTATTCCTTGAACTTCTCTTTTCCTTGTTCGCGGAGATGGACAATTTTCTTAAGCCATTCTTCTTGTGTTCCTATAAAAAGTTCAGGATGTTGCTCAAGCAAAAAAGCTAAACTAAGATAGGCCAGCTTATATCCTTGATTTGAAGATTTTTCATAATTATTGAGAGCACCTAAGAAATGTCCTTTCTTTTCTAAGCAGAGGCCTACTTTATGTTGAGCTGGTGAATACTCTTGCTCAGCAGATTGATAATAACATTCTTCAGCCTCCTCATGTCTCCCTTGGTCTTCTAAAAGGCAGCCTAGATGATATTGAGATTCTGCATCTCCTTGGTCTGCTGCTCGGCGAAAATAAAACTCCGCTGCATCTTTTTCTCCTTGATAAGCATAATGTAAACCTAACGTAGCTTGAGAGACCAAATCGCCTTGGCTGGCAAGGATAAGCCAAACATCTACTGCTGTATTATGCTCGCCTCTGTCATCTAAAAGGAAACTCAAGTCCAAAAGAGCATTGGTATGTCCTTGACTTGCAGCATCCCAGTTGAAGGCTTCTGCTAACCTTAACCATTGATCACTGTTAGCGCTTTGTTGAGCCCAATTCTCACAGTATTTAGCAATATTATAAGCTTTTTTACGTGGTATATTAAAAAAATTTGTCATAGCTTGAGGAAGCAAAATAGCCTCCTCTTCTTTTTTATCTGTATAAATATCTCTTGCTTCAATTTCCTGATTAACCCGTCTGAATAAGTTTTTAATAGGCTCTCCGCTTGAAACATTGAATAAGTCTAAGAGATACAGGGCTTTGTAAAGAACTACATTCGTTTTTGAAAAGGCTATGAAATCTTGGGAGAACAAGCTTTTATCGGAAGGGAAGATAGGAGCTGTTCTGACATATGCTTCTAATGCTGATTGTTGCTTAGCTGCTAGCTCGTTTACAAATAAAGCCTCATAGATTCTTAAAGCTGTGATTTTACTTTGGAAGAATAAAGGGAGGAGGAAAGGGGTTTTGAGTATTTTTTTAAGGACTGTTGGGTCTGAACAGATTTTTTCAAGAGCTAGAGGAGATGAAAAAAACTGTTGGTAGTGTTTATTAGGACTACCCTTTAGCTTTTCCCATAAAATGGATAAAGGTTTAATCTCAATCTGCTTAGAGAGAGAAAGCCATTCATCCTGCCCAAGAGTATACCATGAGCGGCATACTTGTTGTGCTCTACCAAGATCACGGAAGCTTAGCAGATCAAAAATATGCATCCAGACTTCATCAGGCAATGTATTACTTTCATTATCTTCTAATAAAGGCTTTTCAAGTAAAGTGGAGTGAGTTCTTTGACGTTTCTTCGCAGGTTCAGAGGAGAGAGTTTTATCTTCATCTTCCATGCCTGAAGCTAGGCAAGGGTTTTTTATTATGTCTTGAGCAACTAACAGCAAAGCAAGAGAAAGAAGACGTAAAAATTGCATGTGGGGTCTTTTATTATAAATTATTTAAGAGCAAAATTTAATCCATGAAACCAACTTTACTTACCTTAAAGGCAAATCAACTTATTATTCAAGAGAATATTTATTAAAATAGGCGTATCAGCTCCGTTCGAGTAAAAAGGTACGGTCTTAAGAATCTATTTTCATAACGTCTGCCTAGGTAAAGAAGTCTTAAGTGGCTACCATATAATATAACTTAGTTGGTTCTGATACTGTGTTAAGGATCAAGGATTATTATTAAGAATTTGAGGGTTAAAGGCTGTTTTATACTAGAGGACCGCAAAGCATATATGGAGAAGCATTCTCATAATAGCCCCAATAATCACCATAGTAAGCTTTCCTTTTCTTTCTAATTTTTTGTAAAAAGATCCCCAAGCTTCAGAGCCATTTTAAGATACTTAGAATAAAAAATTTGAATCTTAGTAATTTATTAATTCTTGTAATGTTTCTCTAGTACATAATTAAAAATTTGGATGACCTATATGATTTTCTTAGATGCCCAAGACATATAAATCAATATATTTGGCTTATAATTTAGGAAGGTAAGCATGAAGTACAATATCTTGAAATTTTCTTTTCTGTTTCTAATAATTTTCTTTCTCATTAATACCTTGCCAATCAAAGCGAGTGAAGAGAAAGAAGATCTCGATTCAAGAAAAAATCTTATTGCATGCTCAGAACTCAGGGATATAGAGGAGGATAAGTATGAAACAATGATACGCTTTAGCTTGCCCAGCGTTTTTTATCTCATAGAAATAACTCAATATCTCTCCACTGCAAAAGAGAATTTTAATCCCTTTAAATGCTTAGAAGCCCAGCAAGAAATACATGCAAGTTCACAAGCGCAACGAGAAAAATTAGCCAATCTGATTGATTTTAGAATACTCACTCAATTGCTGAGGTTAAAAATTAAAAAATTAGAAGAAGATAATGCAATTAAGGGAGCAATATTAGCAGCTCAAAAGAATTCTAAGGAAGATACTCAAGCACCTACAACCTCATATATAGAAAGTTTTCGGAATTACTTTTTTGGTTCAAGCAAACCAGTAAATCAAGATGAAGTGGAAAGCAACCTTAGTGACAACCTAAAGGTATCAATTATTAATCGAAATACTTTACCCCGAATACTTCTAAAAGAGAAGAGTATAGTTTTGCAGCAGAAGAGTTCTCCACCCAAAAAATTGATGGATCAAGTCATCAAGGAACTCAAGATGCTAATTAAACAGGAAGATAAAAGCTTAGTTCCCCCTTTACATAAGTATATTTTTTCTAAGAGTTTCTTTTCAGATGATAACCTAGATAAAGAGTTAGACGCCTTACTTATATCCTACCAAGGCATTAAAAAAGCTGAAAAAGAACAAAGCTTACTTAATCAATATCAAAGAGCTTTAGCCCTCTCGTTAGAGCTTGATTTTGCCTTAGAAGAAAATCAATTAGATGAGCATTTTTCAACTCTAGAGGAAAAATCTTTAAAAGTAGCTCCCACTGAAATTTGCCTTACCAATACTGAAGAAGAGTTAGATGGCTTGAAAGATTTCAATTTATTTGAGCTTCGCTCGTTATCATTAACAGGCTCTATTTTTAGCTTAGATTTGGTTAAGCGCCTTAAGCTACATATTTTAGGTCGTATGAAAAACTTAGTTGCCCTCTCGTTAGATTTTGAGAGCTTTGAGTCTCAAGCTTTGGGACAATTGTTGGCGTCTTTAAAAAGTCCTTTAACCACTCTAGGATTAGGGAGTAATCTTGATAGTGAAACGCTCAAAGAGCTTTTAAATCCTCTCGATGGTATTAAGCTTGAACAATTAACCATCCAAAGCAAGAAGAAGCATCAAAACTACATGGGAGCCCTTAATCTTGTTTTGTTCAAAATTCCCTACCTTAAAAAGCTTGATGTATCTGATAATACCAACATAAGCTCAGCCATGATTTTATTAGGGCTTGCCATGAGCACAAACCATAACCTAAAAGAATTAAGTTTTAGGAATATCGGTTTAAATAGCATCAATTTGAGTGAATTTATTGCTTCTCTTCCTTTCCATGTTTCTTTAAGGACTATAGATATCAGGGGTAATTCTGAAGTGTCATCATTTGATATATTTTGCATCCAACAGCAATACCCCAACATTAAAATCTTATTTTCAAAGCAAGAAGAAAGGCCCTCAGTTATTGAGCAATATGAAAACTCTTTGCACATTAATTTCACTAGAGAAACTAGCCAAGAATTAGAAAAGGTTGACTTATCGGAAGGGCTAAAGAGTATTGATTTCTCAAAAGTTGTCTTTCTATCTCTCACAGGCGAGGTATTAGATTCTCAGCTCGGTTATTCACTTTATATGCCTTTACTTAAAATGATGAATCTTAGGTTTTTATCTTTAGAATTTGGAGGGTTTGAACCATCTGTTTTGGGAATACTCTTAAATGGATTACCTAAATCACTTATGGCTTTGAAAATTGGTTCAAATTTAGAGTATGAGCGCTTTAAAGAGATACGAGGCTATGAAGATATCCATCTTATTGAAGAATTTACTCTTCCTGCATGGCGACAAGATAATAAATATGCTAAAAAACTTGCAAAAACATTGTCGAAGATGAAAGGACTTCGTACATTAAACCTACAAAGTAACCATAACTTAATCTATGGCTTAAATTTGGTGTTTTCTAGCCTGCAAGACATGACTTGCCTTCAAAAGCTGAACCTTCAGAATACTGGTCTTGAATGGCGCCACCTAAAACCAGCAATTGATGATATGCCTAACTCTCTAAAAGAAATTAAAGAAGTTAACCTTAGTAATAATCTCTTAGAATTAACTCCTATACATCCTCATTTAAATGAGCGTTTACAAATTTTACAGGGGGCATTCTCCAAAGCAAACTTATTACTTTATAATGGTAAACGAGCTGAATTATTTGACCGTCAAAGTTCAGATGAGGAAGACACCGCTGACATTAATACATTCCAAGAATTGTTAATACCATCAATACCAGATGCTGGGACTTCTAAATAAGCAGTTCTGATACTGTGTTAAGGATCAAGGATTATTATTAAGAATTTGAGGGTTAAAAACTGTTTTATACTAAAGGATGCCAAAGCAAATATGGAGAAGCTTTCTCATAATAGCCCCAATAATCACCATAGTATGTTTGCCTTTTTTCTCTAACTTTTGTGCAAATTGTTGAAGCATAGGATTATGATTTTTAGGTGTAATGGCTGGAAAATAAAGAGCTTTCCTTAAAGAAGAAGAACCTATTTTAGAAAGACATGATTTCCCTCTAACAGAAATCCCTGATGTTCTATGAGATGGCGTAAGCCCAGCATATGAAGCTAATTGTCTGGCACTTTCTAAAGAGGGAAATTCAGGGATTTCTGCAAGGATAGCTATGGCTGTTATTTTGCCAATACCGGGAATGCTTTGAAGGTTCTTACAATCCTGACTTAAGCTCTCTTTTTCAGATACCACTTAGTCTATAGTAATATTTACTGTATCAATCTGTTTTTCTATATGCTTAATGAGCTTTTGATAAACTTTCTCAACACTTTTTGGAAGGCAGTCTTTGGTTTCTAAGAAGTTTCCAACTTGAGTATGTTGTTCCTTCAAGTTTTGCAAGCATCGATAAAGAGATCTGAGTTCTTTTAAGGTAGGATCTTTAGGCTTATAGGCTCTTAACTCATTCTTGCTCGCATACTCTGCAATCAGGTGAGCTCCGCTTGCTTTATCCTCAAAGATATGGCGCGAATCAACACCTGCATTAATAAGAGCAATCTGTTGATTCTCTCTCTCCTTCAGTGGAAACACGTATATACCCTACTAACATTTTTTATCCTATATTTTGATCAATTTTTCACTTTTCAAAACTTATTATATGTCTTAATATATATTTATATTTATATATATATTAAGACAGATTAAAATGGAATCCTTGATAATAGAACTGCGTGAAATTCGTAAGAAAAAAAGTATGACACAAATTGAGCTTGCCCGCCATGTTGGTCTCCCCCAAAGTCATATTTCAGCAATTGAACAAGGAAAGATAGATCTAAGAGTCTCAACCTTGATTCAAATAGCGCGTATTCTAGACCATGAAGTCACGCTAGTTCCTCGCCCATTAGATTCATTTGTTAAAGTGATAATAAAAGGGAAAGAAGACGCCGACATTGAACCCCGATTCCAACCTGATGATGAGATAGATTAATTATGGCAAAATCACTTGATGTCTATTTACAGAGTAACTGCATTGGACAAATTAGTTTGTTACCAGGAGAGAACACTTTTTTTTCTTTTGAGGAAAGTTACATTAAAAACCCTTCTCATCTTACCTTAAGTCAAAGTTTCATATCAAAGACAGGACAACTCATAACAGAGGTTAAGCCAACACGTACTCGTCTTCATCCTTTCTTTTCCAACCTTTTACCTGAAGGGCATTTGCGAGATTATCTGGCAGCCAAAAACCAAATAAATTCTAAAAGGGAGTTTCCTTTGATTGAAGCTTTAGGCGCTGATCTTCCTGGTGCTGTAATCATTCAGCCATCCACAGGAGAAAGGCACAGTCTTTTAGATTCTAAAACTACTTTAAATGAAATTTCTTCTAAAAAGTTACTTTATAGATTTTCACTTGCTGGTATACAGCTTAAATTTTCTGCCATAGCTGGACGAAAAGGAGGGCTTACTATTCCTGCTTCAGGTGTAGGAGGTACGTGGATTGTAAAACTCCCTTCTGTAAACTTTTTTCAGGTGCCTGAAAATGAATATACCATGATGAGCTTAGCTAAAAAGGTAGGCATAGATATTCCTGAGTGCAATCTTATAGAACTGAAAGATATTGAGGGTCTTCCAGATTTAGGCTCCCTTCAAGGGCATTTAGCTTTAGCTGTAAAACGCTTTGATAGAGGAGAATCCAATACGCGTATTCATATGGAAGATTTTGCTCAAGTTTATGGTCTTTATCCTGAACAGAAATATGATAAAGTAAGTTATACTAATATCGCAAATATGATCTGGACTTTGTGTGGAGAAGAAGGTTTAACGGAATATATTCGAAGGTTGGTATTTTGTATTCTTATTGGAAATGGAGATATGCACCTGAAAAACTGGTCTTTCCTTTATCCTGATGGAAACATTCCTATACTAGCACCCGCTTATGATTTTCTTTCAACAATTCCTTATATTCCAGGAGATAATCTAGCATTAACGCTTGTAAAAACAAAACAAATGCATCTTTGCGATAAAGACCTTTTTAACATATTATCAGAAAAGGCAAAATTGCCGAAACACCTCGTTCTGAATACAGTGGTTCAAACTGCAGAATCTACAAAAGAAAATTGGAGTAACATCAAAAAGGACCTAAACTTAGATAAGAAAATTGTCTCTGATATAGATAAACATATAGCCTCTATCCCTCTGTAGAAGAAGCGATGTACGTTTTTAGAGGTTCTGCAACATAATCCATATAGAGACAATTAAAAAAATGTCTCACTGAGAATAGATGAGGATAAGATCATGACACTCGCTGAACAATGGAAACAAGAAGGACGTTTAGGAGTTGCGCGTTCTATGCTGAAAAAAGTCCTTGATACACAAGTTATTGTAGAAGTTACAGGGTTAGGGTTAATTAAAGAGCAAATCTCTTAGTTTATCTACTAATACTGTTTCCTGAGCTTTATCCTTAAGAAAGTAGGAATATGTGCGGCAGGTTTACTCTTTTTGCTAAAGGAGAAGAACTTAAAGCTGAATTTAAGCTTAAAGAAGAAAGTTCTGTTCTTCCTTCTTACAATATTGCCCCCTCTCAAAGTATTTTAATAGTCTCTCATAAACAAGAAACCCACTATAGGCAGCTTCACCTTGCTCACTGGGGGCTTATTCCTTCCTGGACTAAAAACCCAAATGAAGCCCCTAAACCTATTAATGCTCGCTTTGAAACTTTAAAAGAAAAACCTTATTACAAGAAAGCATTTCAAAGACAAAGGTGCTTAATTCCGACTTCAGGATTTTATGAATGGGCTTCAACTCATGGAGCAAAACAGCCTTATTTCTTTTATATAAAAGATTATAAACCTTTTGCGCTTGCAGGCATCTATGATTACTGGCCAGGTTGTGAAGAAACAGCAGAAATTGTAAGTG
>Ga0209960_1001037_pt1 | contig 43441 bp, 48 predicted proteins | sample ThiBiot_500_plan_2_FD_183947 | JGI IMG/M metagenome (GOLD analysis project Ga0209960, IMG submission 183947) | Wastewater bioreactor microbial communities from Cape Town, South Africa - Thiocy_expt_500_plan (SPAdes) | ecosystem: Engineered > Bioreactor > Thiocyanate-remediating >... | reverse complement strand
ATTAGTGTCCCATGCGAATAAACAAGTGTTCGTTTTACATGTGGTATAATCTCTGTTTCTCTTTTTATACATACAGATCTTTCTTATCAATGATTACTCAATCCCAATTGAGGACACATTGCGCATTATATACTCTCTTTTAAAGATAAGACAAACGAAGATTTCTTTTCTTTTTCACATTATTATTAAAGTCACTCTATATATTAATTTTTTTCTTAAAATAAGAATGACACCGATTGACGAACAGTTAAAAAGCAAAAAATAGCTATTGATTAAACTGGAAATAGGTGTAGGTATTCGATATACATGAATGTACAATAAGAATAATTTACATGAAAAGGAATTTCTAGATGCATAAGAATATAAAGAAAAATAAAAACGGAAGAAACTTAACAGAAGCTATGCAAAAGAATAATAATCATGTTAATACTAAACACAAATCAGCAAGTTATATATATATATGTAACGATGACTGGACACAAAAAAAACGAAGAGAAACAACAGAAACCAGAACATTTTCAATTGTAACATCACTGTTTATTATTTTTGTGTTTGCACGCGGGTTAATCAATAGGATATTCTGTTTATTTGTTCGTTATTTGCTTAGATTTTCATCATCCCAACCATTGTCTTTAATCATATGTACAAGTTCGATGATATATTTGCCTTCTTTATACTTCTGACTGGTTTCGAATGCATGTTCCTTAAATAAACAAAAGAAAACTATCTATCAAATTGATATTCGAATTAATTATGTTTACATATTTCCAGCCGAGTAAGGTTTTGCAACATTCACAATAAATATCAGCAACTTCATGTAAACCAGTTAGTAAAACTCGTTCTTCAGCAGCACTCGTATTTACATTAACACTACAATCGAAAACAAAAAGACAAATATAATTTAAGAAATCTTAATTCGCAATTCAACATACACAGAATTGAATAGATACGCTCGACCTTGACTACCTTGAAATGACTATTCAAAAAAAACAAGAAAAATGATAAGTAAGAATTTCATTTTCGTTTGAATTTACTTTTGAGATGAGTTCATCGTGATTAGCCAATTGAGCTCGACAATGAAGACACGAATATATTCGATGTGTTTTAGCTGGCAAATAGAATTGAAATAATTTGCCGAGCGTTTTTGAACCACTATGGCGACTATTTTTCACCATTTTTTGGCGAACCTAAAGATGAACAAAAGAACAACAATGAGTAAAAATCAAAGAGAAATAAGTAACAGACGCCACGTGTGTTTTGCTAGCGTTGATTTACATTTCTCATCTTAATTGCTTTTTTTCTCTTGAGAAACTAATTGCAGAGTCAAACAAAAAAGGTACACATCTATTTATACAGAAGGCCATGTGCTCATGAATGTGTTAACATCAAAAAGAAAGATTTTCAAGACGAGACATAAGCACTTATCAGTTCCTCTTTTTTTTTGTTGTCTCTCTACACATCACTTCGCATACTCATAATAAACATCTTGAATTTTGATGACTATACACATGTGTACACGTGTGTGTCACCAATCTATTGAAATGTAAGTAGTATTCGTTGAACATATATCGATCTATGCTAGTTCTTTTCTTTTTTTTCTCTTCTCTTCCACTGCTACTATCGAACACCATTTCTGATCTCTATATATTTGTATTTCTTGCGCAATCAAACAAATACAGATGTGTGTGTTCATCAATATAATGCACGCAAAAGTTATTAGATGGATATTATATTTGTTGTGTCTCTTTATGTTTCTTCGAAGTACTCTTCTACTAATCCGATAACGATGAAAATACTTGCATAACTTCAACAGAGCAAAAGAAAATCGAGAGCAAACTGATAATTCAACTAAAAAGAATTAAATAAAACAAGACAGATGTTAATTTTTCTTTGTAATCATGGTAATTATTGACTTGTCGGTACTGAAGGACATATATCATGTTTAGATAGTCTAAACATCTGATGGTAAGAAGGAAGAGAGAGAGGAAAAAAAACGTGTAGTCGACATTTACTCAAAGTTTTGATAAAAAGAAGACTTCATCAGTTGTTCAAGCAGGAGGCTAAATATACAAATATATCACTGACGCGACGGAGATATACATTTATTTTGAATAGAGATCACTCATGTGAACTTACAGTAGAAAGAAATGTCCAACAGGTTGCCACTACGAATGTTTAATGATAAATATAAGTCAAAGTGTAATTACATAGAGAAATCTGAAAAAAAAGTCGAGAACAAGATTTATCTTATGATTTAATAATAAAAATCAAGGATTTATTTCTTGTAAAGCAGCTAATATATTTAAAACAAAGTTAAATATTTGCTTCGAAATGCGTTTTTTTTCCTATTACATAATCGATGATAAGTATACTTCGACAAGATAAAGGAGATGGTCGAAATGACATTTATGTGATGCTTCGAGTGATTCTGTATTTATTGTCCCTGACGTATGTTTCTTCTGATGAGAAGGAAAAGAAGAAGGCAAATCAACCATAAACAAAACGCAGACAGACAAATTGATGAAAAACTAAGCTGCAACTATTGCGAAGGATAAAGACTAACCTTGATTTTTGTCACGATACGATGTTAGTTCTTGCACTATTTTTGATGGTTACAGTGACAGAGTTTTTTTTAAAAATAATGTTCGACGAACGGACTCATTCATTCTGTTGGGACAATGCTCGACCTTTTTTCTTTTGTATTCTATAGAATCTATCCCATTTTTCATTTCCGCTACTCATCGCAGGACATCTCGGATGATGATTATGTGTAATACTATTGTTTCTCGTTGGTTGACTAATTTAACTGATGATTTTTTTGTTGTCTCTTGTCATCGTTAGTCAAGAAGAAGATGATTCTAATGTGTACAAAGAGTAACGCAAGTGATTGCTGACAAATGACAGTCACTAATATTTTCTTGGATGATTGAGAAATTCTATTGACTTATTTTCCTTCAGGCAACTCTTTATTATTATTATTATTATTCGTATAAGAAACAAAGATGTTGAGAATTTTCTGGTGACTATATATATGTGTGCACACGCAAACGATTATGATTAGAAAAAGAAAGAAGACGATGACGACGACATCGGCAATATCGTAGTAGCAACGACGCACAAGCAAACTAACGACAGAATAGGATTGACACTGTCCCCGTGTGTATGTGTGTGTGTACGCATGCTTACTTGGCTCTCTTTCTCTTTTCTCGTTCTGTCTTATTTTTTTTTCACACTGCCTTTCTCAATTTTTTCACCTTCTCAAGCAGGTTTTTTTCATGACAACCCAAATACGCAAAGAAATTGATATAACCAACTCTATTAGTACTATTCCCATAGCTCTTTTTAGCTCGTTGAATTCTGTTTGTACTAAACTAATAATAGAAAAAAGGAGAAGAAGAATGTGATTCTGTTAGGTTTAGTTGATTTGAATTAACAAGGTCGATTTTAATCTCAAACTTCATGTTTATTCAGTAGAACTGGCTGGAATATTATTGACAAAATTCAACGACCTTCCATACGATGCCTACTGACACTTCGATCATTTTTTTTTCAAGTGCTGTAACATTGTTGGATTTATAGTTAACTACATACACCTTTCGAACGAAAAAAAAAGCGATTTGACCTTGCTAGAATTCATTTACGGACAGTCACTAGATCAGTTCGAGGTGAAACAAAGAATGTATGATATTCTAATTAGTTTTTTCTCTCACTCTCTCTCTCTCTTCGTTCTCATAGAAAGCTTACTTACAAACAAAATGTCGAACAAATTTTAACTATCGAATATCGGGTACATTCGTAGTCGAGTCTCGATGAATGATTCAATAATAGTAGAGTACTTGGCGCCGAATCAAGAAAAAAAACTACAACTAAATGGAATGATTAGAAAGCATTCTGTGTCAGAACTCAGAATTCCGTCGTTGTCGTCAATATTGCTTTTGTTGACGATGGCCAAAGCTAGTCGAAGTGAATGGAAAGAGCTTGTGTGAGCATCTGAAACGCAAAAAACAACATTCTCGTCTGACGTTTGTCGCGCAGAAAACTGCGCCAACGCATTGCTCACATCTCGAAAAAAAAAACGAGAGAAGATGCATTGCGCGCACCCACGCTTTCTCAATCAGCTGCTACTATTTTCCTCTGCCGTTTTTCTTCTTCTCTTTCTTTCTGTCATTTCTTTCTTTTTTTCCCTTGTTCTCGACTTCAGTCTGTAATTTTACTCATGTGATGATGCTCACGCCTGTTTTCAGACGAAGATAGTAGTATTATACTTACACAATTGTATTAATTCAACAAAAAAAAATTGTTCCCGAGTTTGATCTGTCGCATTTTTTTTGTGAATACTCATAGAATAAATAAGAAAAATCGTTCAATGTGTCACAAATCACTATAATTAAACAAGCAAGAAAGCCTAAAGAACAATGATGATCGATAATGGACAACTTATGCCCACTTGAGACACTTCGATGTGCAGTATAGGAAATTACTCGACCAATTTTCAATAATTCTCGATCTAATTTCTTGTTCTTTGTTTAAATCTAACATAAACACTGATGATCATTTGCACATATATCGATTGAAATAGACGACACAGATCTATTGATCACTCACTATGCTATTTATTCACAATGAAATTGAACTTTAAAGAAGTATTATGATGGGACGATGCTCATATATGTATGTTAGATCACGCTTCGGTTCATTTTACATCAATCTATGCATTACTTTTTCTCTTCTATTGTTATTGATTGATATGTATATATATACATATCGATATACAATAAGTAATTATGTGACGCGACAAAATGATGCAATTGACAGCATGTTCTGTTCTTTTTTTTCTCGAAAACATTCATATGTATTGATCTGTCACAGTATGGTAATTTTTTTATAATTTAAGGTATAGAAAAGATCAAAGGAAATGTAAATTTCACTCTTCTCTATTGTACTTTCACTTTCAAATAGTTTGACATATCTGCTAACGAATGCTTACGGCCATACCACGTTGAATACACCAGTTCTCGTCCGATCACTGAAGTTAAGCAACGTCGGGCTCGGTTAGTACTTGGATGGGTGACCGCCTGGGAATACCGAGTGTCGTAAGCTTTTTATTTTCTCTTTTTTTTAAATTTATTTATTTTGAATTCTAAATATTTTCATTTTGTCGTTTCGATGAATGTATCGGTGGCAATGTCGAATTAAGATTTCGTTGTGAAACATGGGGTTTAGTTTTATAATTGATAGCAGTTTGATAGAGATCGATCATGTATTTTGTACGAGGCGTTAGCATTGATGAAGAACTACTTTGATTGAATATCTTCGATTGAGTGATCTAAATGAATTTCCAAATGAAATGAAAATCAATGTTTTGAGTAGAAATTTACACGAAGATTTGGTTTAATTTTTGGTGGAGATTTCGTTCGTCGTTGAATGACCTTTTGATAATTTGGATCGTAGAAATAAACTGAACGAGATACTGGCGGTGTTTTATACCAATAAGCCGGCGTATTTGATTGATGTAAGATTCGTGAATAATTTCGTTGTTGTGTTCGTTGCATTCGATTTTGTACTAATTGTGTTTGCAGTTGACCGATTAAGTGTTGCTGTTTGGAATCTACTTTTTCACTTAGTACGTCACTTTCAATACTTCTCATTGTTAATTCGGGTGTATTCACATGTAAAGTTTTAGTCATATCAGCAATAAGTTCACTTAATTCATCTCGTCGAAGAAGTTCTCTCGAAAGATCACTAGGAAATATAAAAAATCAATTCTTCTGCTAAGCTTTATTTATGTTTTTTTCTTATAATAAAGACCACCTGAGGAGGAGAAGAAAGAAAGGAACGTATATTTCAATCAATTTTTTCCTTTGTTAGACAACGATACAGTTGCTAAGACAAAAATTCTTCTATTCGATCGCAATTTGATGAGGGTGTTGAGTACAACTTACATCGGTGTATAACAAAACGATTCAACAGATAATTGTTGTTCAATATCGTCTAATACCATTTTTGTTTCTGAATAAAAATCGATCGAGACTACTGTCAAATGAAACTCCAAAAAAATAAAACTATTATTTTTTTTTTTTTGACACTTTTAAGTGCATTAACAAAAATGTTTGTTTTTCTCCTTCTTTTGTTTATTTTTTAATATGTGTATGCGTTCGAATAATAAGACGAACGAAAAAAAAAGATTTATTCGCAAAAATTAAATCGTATGAAAAGCAATCATTATCAATGTCAGAATCATTGAAGGAAATGCCATTTCACCTTGATTACATTCAGATGTTTGACAGCATGCATTACTCAATGCTGAATTGCCTTGAAATGCGATTGTACAACGTTTATTTCCGCATGAACGACGAACAGTTCCAGCGAAAACACCTTTCTGTTTAAAAAAAAATTGAGTTTTTATTAAATCAAAAACAAACATATTAATCTACCCAACAATTGTATTCGCATTGAATCAATTGAGCACCACGATCTTTATCAAATGGATCACGGCACATATCACCTTCACATTTGTAACATGTTATATTTCGAATAGGATCTTCTTTTTTCCCGTCATCTTTTCGATCTTTCCTTTCTCGTTCTCGTTCATGTTTGTCAAGTAAAGATTCTTGTTCACGTCGATGTCCACCACGATCTCGATGAATTTTCAAAGCCCAATCTAGTTTTGTGTTTTGTTTGTTGTCAATCAAACATAAATGTCATTTCTTTTTTTAATCTATTGACATTCACTCACCATATTCAATGATTGTTAAAAGAAGAATACCTCCAAGTAAAACAGCAATTCGATGCATCTCGTCGTCTAGCAAATGTTCGAATATTTATCTTTCTTTTACAGTCGAACGAAGAATCATATTTCGATTTGCTAAATATAATACTTGACATAAACAAACAAACAATTATCTAACAGCTGTGAGAAAATTTTCAATTGACACTTCTATTTTAAGGATGATGATAATTGTTGTTGTGTTTTTTAAATGAAATTTATACAGAATATATTTTGAAAACCCAAATATAAGTCCAAAAAACAAAACAATAGAAACTGAATCGATTTGTTAAAAAGATATTCATGTACAATCGTGAAAAGAGAGGAGAAGAAGAAGAAAACGAGCGAAATTTCTATCTTGTTGTTGATGTATGATATAAAATCGATTGACTAATAATCGGTTTTAAGAGGAGAAACGCATCCGAAGCATATGTTTGAGAACTAGACGATTGAATAAACATTTGATTAAGAAGTTTTTGTTTGAATTTGTCATCGCATTTCAATGGCATATTAACGCCAGTGGCTGGTGCAGTTGACATTTGTTTCATATATTTCGAAAATAGATGCGGAATGCCAATTAACATATTCACGAAATCTTTTTGTTGTTTTTCATAAATTGATAATAATTCGATATCAATTGAAAATGACGTGAGACTTTTACAACCGACAAGAAATAATTCAGCTGTTTTACGATAATATTCAATGATTCGTGCGCAAAGAATGGCTAAGGAATCGATTGCTTCATCGGCGAGAGTCTAAATAAGAAATATTTGTTTTCTCTCTATTCATTGATTAAGTTTTACTTTTTGGTCAAGTTCTGTATCCATCCAGTCCCATTCTTTAAGAAATTGATTTGCTGATTCATAAACTTCGAGTAATTTATCGACTGAAACCGTCGAACGTAATTGTGTTTGATAGGCTGTAAATTTTTGTGTAAGATCATCTAAACTCGGTACTAAATTATCTTCGTTATGATTCGATTGATCGAGTTCGTCATTATCGTTTTCATCGGGCAATTCGAAATATTTATCGATTTGTTCGAGAAGTTTTTCATTGCCGAAGCTCATCGTTTGAAGAACAGTCGACGATTGATTCGATAGTAATTCTAATGCTTCGAAATGTGCAAGACCTTGATGTTTTTCGAATAGTTGTAGAAATGTTGCCATTTCGTTTTTGTTTCCTGTTGAATTGGCGGTGGTGGCAGCAGTAGTTGGCTGATTTTCCTTTTCTTTTTTTGCTTCACGAATAATCTGCATAGAAAATAAGTTTTTTTTCTTCTGTGTCTCTTTACAAAAGAAAAACGAACTTCAGATAGTGTTGGTTGATCCTTTTTATTTAGTAAACGCCGTGTACTTTTCAATTCAGGATCAGCTTCGTTAATCACCTAGATATCAAAAAAGAAAATCACGAAAAAAATGAAGTACTTTTAATTGAATATCGTACGTCGAATGTTTTCTTGCCAACTGTTTCAAGAACATCGAGACTACCGGCTACGACTTTCATGCCCTTAGATATATCAAATGAGTTATGAATATGCTTTTTTTTAAAAGATCAATTATCATACGGTTGTTGTTAGTTTTTCAAGACTTAATGCATTGAGCCAACCATCTTGGTTAATAGCAAATTCATCTTTTTCGACTTGTGAAGACGATGATTCGGGTTCTGCAAGATTGAAATCGATTCATTTTATTAAAAAATATTGAAATGTATTGGTATCGAACAAACCATCTTCACTGTCTGATGTTTCTCCTTTGATTTTAAATGCCATTTGATTCATTTCAGCTAGTTTCTGAGGATCAGGAGCACCGAGACCAGCTTCAACAGACTCGATTACTGCACTAAAACCTTCACCTAAATATCAGCAACAAAACGCGTATTGAAAAAGAAAACAAAGAAATGATTTCTATTTGATACGTACTGACAGTATTAGTCAATGTTGAAACACTCTGTTTAGCTGTCGATAGAAATGAACCAAAGTTACTCCATGGATTATGCCAAGTTGGCTATAAGAAAAAAAGAATGAAATGATTTTTCAAAATAGAAATTGAATTTACTGTTTGTTTCGGAGCTTGAGCAGCGAGTTGATCGAGAAGAAAATGTGCATCTTTTGGTTCGTGTTTAGTAGTAGTAGCTGCTGTTGCTGTTGTTGTCGGTGATGGTGTTTCTTCCTGATGTAAATTAGTTTCCAAAGGTTTTTTTCGATATTTTTTTCTTTGTAAACGTTGTTGATCAGATGATTCGGATAGTTCGTCTTCATCAGAACCGATATGTGATAGACTACCACTAGTTTTCGACGGTGTTGAAGATCGAGAAGATGTTGAATCTTGTTGTAATGGTTGTGCAGATATCATATTTGTGTTGATTACTTCGGCTACTTTATTTTCACCATCATCATCACCACCCTCATCATCGTCATCATCATCGTCGTCTAAATTCCAATCACCCCATCCATCAGATACAGGTTTCACAGGACGTGGTGGAGATGGTGGAAGAGAAGATTGCACCGGTTTCGCATCAGTGATTATTGAAGGCGAAGGAAGAGGAGAAGTTGGGGGCTTAGTTATCGAAGGAGATGCTGATTCACCTTCATCAGCACTTTCGAATTCATCGTCGCTTTCGTTTGCTTTGAAAGAAGACATTGATGATAAAGAGCGAAAAATTTATAAATAATTTTCGAAATTTGTTAGTTTTTCTAGATCAGATGACACGTAGACAAAAAACGAAAAAAAATAAATCGCCTGGTATTTATAAACCTATGATTCACCACAGCTGTATTTTCAATCACGAGATTTTTCTGTTTTTGCATAACCTATAGCAAAACATTCTATTGGTCTTACAGAAGATTTTCACAATATTATCGATTGTTTGTGACATCTTTTGAGTCATTAAGTGAAATAAAAGAAAACTTTTCTTTGATTCTGATGTTCGCACCTTGTTGAAGTCAATGACATCTATGGAAAACTATTTCCATTCGTTTGAGAAATACACAAATATCATTCATTCATTGATCTCTCTCTCTCTCTCGTTACTCTGCAGAATTCGAATCAGCACCAAAGATCATTTTGTCTCATGTCCTATTGAATGACATGAATCTCGTTAATGTAAAATCTGCTAAAAATGGCCTTCTATTCGTTGGTTTCAATCAAGATGGCAGTAAATGATTTGCTGTTTTGTTTTCGCTATTCAAAATACGCTATTTCTTATCTTTCGCCAATTCAGATTGTTTTGCCAGCGGTTTAGAAAATGGCTTTCGAATATATAACACCGATCCACTTCAACAAACACAACGCCAAGGTAGATAAGCATAATTTTCTGAATCAATTGTTTCCTATTCGAAAAGAAAACGTTAATTTCTACAGATTTTCTTGATGGTGGTATCGGTCAAATAGAAATGCTCTTTCGTTGTAATTATGTTGCACTTGTGGGCGGTGGTAAATCACCGAAATATTTACCATCGAAAGGTAGTTATTCGATATCATCGCACAACGATGATGAGTAAATTTCGAATTGTTTGAAATCTGATGATTTTTTTTTATAAAATCTACACATTGATCTCTGAGTTGTGCGAAAGTAAAAACAACAATAGGTTTGTTTTGTTTCGAATTTATTTAGTTATGATTTGGGATGATGCAAAAAAACGTGTGGTTATCGAACTAGAATTTTCTACTGAAGTTAAAGGCGTTCGATTACGTCGAGATCGGTAACGAACAATAATTGAAGAAAATTTTTCTTTTAATTTTCAAGTTTTTCTTCTAATAGAATAATTGTTATTCTTGAAACAATGATCAAAGTCTTTACATTTACACAAAATCCTCAACAATTACATGTTTTCGAAACATGTACAAACACTCGTGGTAGGAAAATAACGAACTTTTTTTATTAATAATTTTCATTGAAAACAAAATAAGGTCTATGTGTTGTCTGTCCATCGGGTTCGAAATCATTTATTGCTTATCCAAGTCGAACAATCGGACAAATTTGTCTTGTTGATCTTGCAGCAACAGAAAAACCTCTTGTAGAAGTTCATGCACATGAAGCACCGATTATATGTAAGTTGAAAATCATTGAACGTTACTTGAGAACGTCATTTTGCATTAGGTATGGCCATGAATATGACGGGTACACGTTTAGCAACTGCATCCGAAAAAGTATGCGGAAAAGATTTTGAGATTATGCTGAAATATAGAATGATACTCAAATAGGGAACATTGATAAGAATATTTGATACGGAAACAAGTCAATTAGTAAATGAACTACGACGAGGTGCTAATAATGCAACAATATATTGGTAAATATTTCAATTATGGTTTTTTGTGAATAAAAGTTTATTTTAGTATAAATTTCAATCAAGATTCTACTCTTCTTTGTGTGTCAAGTGATCATTCCACAGTTCATATATTTTATATCGAAGAAACACAAAAGAATAAATCTCGTTCATCTAGGTTTGTGTCAATAGCATAGATATAGAATTACAATTTTTCATTTTTTTTAGTGCCGTTTCCTTTCTCCCAAAATATTTCAATTCTCAATGGAGTTCTTGTAAATTTCATTTACCAGAAAATACCATAAGTGTTTGTGCATTTGGTCCTAATTCTGATGCGAACAAAACAGTGATTGCTATCTGCTCAGATGGGTCATATTCACGTTTTCTAATTACACCGAAAGGCGAATGTATTCAAGATCAAACTCGACAATTTCTCGAAGTTGACGAAGAAGGTTCAAATCTAGTTGGTGCTTCTGCTAATTGATCAAACGTTTTAGTCAAGCGCAATACGAACTATTTATTTCTAAATTTGTTTTTTTTATGTATGCGTGCGTGTGTTCTTATTTTTCATTTTTTGTTTCGAATGTATAAAAAACAAAAACAAAACAAAACCCAGTTGAAAAACAGATCGATTGATTTGAGGATAATTGTGATTCTGTTTGTCATTTTTTTTTATTCTATTTATTTGCCAGATGTTAATGAATTTTATTCGTTCGGTTTTATTTTTCATTTAAGATGAATAATATTCGAAGATGTTTAACTCAAATAGTACGATCGAGACCGATTTTTCAACAATCTCAAATGTTCATTCGAACGATTCCGTAGGCGATTCTTTTTTGTTTATTGAATAGTAAATAAATTGATTTCTACATAATCATAGAAAAGTTGTTTCGGAACATGCTCATGATAAAGAAATCGAACAATTGTTCACTAAAGTCAATCAATTAACTCAAAATTCGGATAAAAATCGTTTATTTGCCGTTATTCAACTCGGCAATGAACAACGTAAAGTAACAACTGAAGATATTATTTGTAAAGTCGATGAATTTCATCCGACAATTGGCGATCGTATTCGTTTCGAAAAAGTTCTTCTCGTTGGCAGTAGTGATTTTACAGTTGTTGGCCGACCACTTCTTAGTCCACATTTTGTTCGAGTCGAAGGTATTGTTATCGAAAAAACTCTATCTCAAACACAAATGGACTATTGGTATGCACCAAAACGAAAGAAAGTCGGAGCTCGACAGCATCGTAAGACAGACAGAAAGAAAAAAAACGATCAATCTGATTTTATATTCATATATTCTAGTGTGGCGTGATCCAATGACAATGATTCGTATTACGAATATTGAAATACTTGGCCCTATTCCAGGAACTTCTAGATCGAACAGTTGATTTGTTTTTTTTTGTTAGAACAGCTGGTTTTTTTTTCGATTGACAAATATAGAAACAAAAACAAAAACGATACATTGAAAGTTTGCATAAACTACTCGAAACAGTGAACGAAAACGAACTGTTGGAAGAAAAATAGACATAAACATGATCTCATCCGGAAATGAAGTCTTCGTCAGAGGAAACACAAAATAAACTCAATAAAAATCTCTTTATGAAATTCGATTAGTTGGTTGCTTTCTTTGTTTCTTTTGCTAAATCAAAATAAAGTAAACAGATTATATAATCACTGTTTGTTAAAAACCTATCTGAGGGTAAATAGTATACGTATACAGAAAAAAATAATAAGCAAACAAACGAGTCTTTGTCTCATTTTCTTCATTGAAAATCTATTCATCACAATTTCGTCGTGTCATTTGAATCGTTTGTTACTGATTGACTTCGTGAACGAAGTTCAATATTATTATTGGATGTCGATGATTCTGGTTGTTCGATGACAATCGATGGTAATTGTTGACTTGTTGAGTCAGGTGAATTTAAAAACGGACGATCTTCGTCAGGAGCACGTAAACTCAAACTTAGTTTACGTAATCTAAATTAATTTCGGAATAGAATCGATCGAACAAAGAGATGCAAAAGAAACCTTTTCTTTATGGCTGAACCACGTGATGATTTTTCACTATCAGATCTCGAGGTTGTTGTTATTGGTTTCTGTTTAGCAATGACTTTCCATAGAGTTGTTTTGCCGACTTCTTCGGAGATATTGATTTCATCTGTGGGTGAACTTGACTGTTGAAAATAAAATTTAGATTTGAAAAGAAAAAGAACAATCGAGCAAAGTTTTACTTTATTCTCCTCGTTTGGTGATTTGATGATTTGATTAGCACCAAAACTAACTCGACTTTGATTTGTTGCATTTCCATTCTAACCGAAAAAATCAATTCAAAACATCGTCAAACATTGAAATCAATCGAACCTCAACACTCTCATCGATTTCACTATTTTTTCGTTGTTCAATTTCTTTCTTAACAACTTCAGGCATAACATCATCGAGATATTCCAACTCTTTTCGTGTAAATATATAATCCATAGCTTTTCGTGCACCAACCAACGCTAAAACCATAATTGGAAATAAAATCGATATCTTTTTTATCGATTTTATTATCCATAACAATGCTAAACAACTCAATTGTATCAATGTAAACAAATGAACGCGATTTGTTGAAACATGTTGCAGATAAACATAATCTGGCTGATATTTTTCAGGCATAAATATCAATAGAATTCGAGAGATTAATTGAATTTCTTTCATTGATGATATGCCCATATAAAGAAAAACTCCATATAAAACAGGCATTGGTATTAAACCGAGATATTTTGTTAGAAATACAGATAAGCCAATGAATAAGAAGACAATGAAGCCTGTTACACGTTGTTCACGTACACCGAGAAATTTCGGTTTTTCACCTGGTGCAGCTGTTTCCGATTCAAGTTTCAATGCAATAACATGATTAATCGATAGGACAGTCGCTGCAACAAACCATGGAAGACCAAGTATTGAATTGATTCCAATACAAAGTGCAACAATTAATAAATCAAGATGATAACCGCATCCTTTCTATGAATTTGAAAAGTTTGATTTTTAGATAAAAGAAAAGAAAATTTGATTACCTTGAGTTTATTTTCTTTTCGATTGATAATAACAGCTGTTATTTGTTGATCCATGAAAATTAAAATTGTTGCTAATAGAGCAGGTAAAAGCGCTGCAATCCACATATATGGAGGATTTTTACTGAACGGATTTATAATCCAGCCGCGATCTGGTTTTGTAGTTTCGAATTTTCTTGGAACTTGTAATTTCGGTGTATCGAGACCGACCATATAATCAATAAGAACATTTATAAATATAGCTAAAACAACACCAAAATCGCTGATTTTCGAACGAACCTAGAATACCAACGAATTCATTAAAAAAGACACGCAAATATTCGAATACGTACACCCATTGGTAGAAATCGACTAAATTTGAAACTCTTCAATGTATAAGATAACACAAATGTTGAAGCAAATAAAATCATTGAGAAGAAGAATACATCAGGTATGTAAACTGTATTCGGGCTACGACAACCACTGCCAACTAATTCGTACGATTGATTTTTAATACAATCCTAAAAAGATGATTGTCGAAAAGATGTTTTTTTCTTGAAAAATCTTTGTTTTTACATTAATTGATGTCATTGATTTTCGATAAATTCCTCCTTTTGTTGATCGACATGAACAACTCTCCGGCAGAATTTCTAGTGTATTCAATCGAACAGGTCGTTGATGATTGATTTCAATCATTTTATCGAATGCTTCGTAGATAAATATAATGCCAATTAAAGCCGCAAAACTTTCCTCTACAAATCAACGTTTTTTTCTTTCGATACATGTATTTTCATTTCGATTTACCAGTAAATCGTGTGATATATTTGACAAGATAACTAGCATCTGTGACAACCATTATGAGTAGGATCGATGCTGTCCACAGGCCAATCCAACAGCGAAAATTCATGTAATCAAAATTGTGACTTCTAGATAACAATGATAATTCGATGAATAGAAGATGAATTTTTGATTGTATTCGAACTTACTGGCAGAAATGATTAACAATTGTTTCAAAAACTAATACTGGTCCTGTACTACCTAAGATTGTTAATGGTTGGCCAGCGAATAAATGATATAAAATACCACAAATTGCACCCGATAGAAGGCTCTCAATAGCAGCCTTTTGAAAATCGAAATGGAATGTTATTCGAAATAAAAAAAAACAAATTCTTACCATGTTATAATCTGTTGCTTTACTTAAAAGTCCACCAAAGGTAATTATTGGTGATAAACAGGCAAAATAAAGAAATATAACAGCAGCAATTGATTGAAATGACACAGCATCGGTAATATCTGACCAATAGAATGGAGCTTTACGTTTGATATCATCGATTAGACCACCACAGAATCTAATGAATTTGAAAATAAACTATGATAATTTCTTGTTTTTTTTTATAAACGTCTAACCTTCCTGTTCGAACTAAAGCTGGATCGATTTCATGTTCATGATGTTCCTCTTCAACCATTTGTGCTGTACCATTGATCTTTTTACGATCTAATCGATCTTCCTATATTTAATAAACAGATATTTTCTTGAACAAACGCTGAACATGATATTTACTTTATTAGGAACACTTTTCGGAGGTTCGATACGTGTTTTTGGATCCCATTCACCAGGTGGTAAAACGGTAACACTGTCAAGAAAATCATCAATACCTTATAACACAAAACAAACAAACAAACTCAAATGAATCCCAATATTTTCGTTTAATTTACCTGCGAGTAAATCATCTCGATTTCTTGCTCGATAAGCTACATCATGAAAAATCTATTCGAAAGAAACAATTCAATCGATTGAAACATCTTGTTTCTTTGCAATATAAAGCGGCTATACTTCATCTGCCATTAGAGTAGCTATGGATCTTCCAACTTCATGATATCGTGAATGTTCAGTACATGGTCCGAGAAGAACGAATAAGAATCTTGTTGGTAATGGCACCTCAATCAGATCGGGTAGATTAACACCTTTGGCTAAACGTACAAACGCATACACGGGCGATTGAAGAAAATCAACAGCACCAATTAAAACATTGGTAGCTTCCGCATTTGGCGGTACTTTTTTAAGAAAAGATAAATTAATCTATTCGAACAAATAATAATAATAGTAATTTGAATAACAAAAACAATCGTTTCGTTATTGGTTACTTTTGCACGAGATTCGGCTGTTAATAATGCAGGATTAGTTTCGTCACCATCGGCAATTTTTCCTTTCGATTGTTCACCCGTACTTCCTATTAAAAATATAATTTAGAATATCAGTAAATTAGTTTTCATCGTTCGAAAAGATTTTCTGTCGAATATTTTTGCTTTCGTTAGTTAGTGTGCTCATGCATTAGTGCGGACAGTTATGTTGTTGTTGGTGGCTTCGTTTTGGTTCTATTCATCGATGTAATTTATACCTACCACGTAAAAGAAGCTCACAAGTAGAAGAAATTTTACGAAAAGTGTCTCGTTTTCGGTTAGAAAATCGCGATCGAACAGCTGAAAATTATATAATCATATATACAAACAAAAAACGTAGCTTTACAAAAAGAAAAGTTCGACAAAATATTTCACTTCTCTCATTTGAGTTATTCTGCGTTTTTCTTTCACGTTCAAATACCTTTTGTAAACTGTGTAGATATTGGACTCGATACTGATGTTGTTACGATGGCAGATGCACTTGCTGTCGATGGGACAGTTGCTCCTTGTTCAGTACCAGCAGCTGTTACATCTTTCTGTGAACGATTACGAGAAAATTCGGCTAACGAACGAGTGAATGGCAATGGCTTTTTGATTTCTTGCGAATGCAAATGTCGATGAAATTCTTTTTCGTGCTATGAAAATTCATTTGTTTTACTTTCCAAAATTTCACAATCAAACAAACTTGATGAAGATGCTTTAACAGAAGAGCATTTCGAACAACGAATCGTTTGGCTGCCGGTAATAAATCATTCGCAATTAAATCATCAAGAATCATATCTAAATTTCAATAAAATAAACATTTCGAAATTTTATTTCTTTAAAAACAAAGAGAAATACGAACCAATAATGACTGGTAATTGTTCACCATTAATATCAAGTATAACACTTCCTCGGGATATGAAATTTCGTAATTCAAGTAATGAATGTAACGATAGTGTAGCAACATGTGGTTTACTCCATCGACCGCCGCTTTCAACATCTTCTTCGAATTTCACCCATCTGAAAACATGCAAAATATTTTTCTTTTCATAAAGAGAAACATTCGATCATTTACCTAGCAGTTTCTTTCCAACCGTGTTCGCCTAATTCACCTGATTCTGTTGTTTTATCACCATCGGTAACTAATTCAGCTAATTCAATAAATAAATCATGTGGTTTATGTTCTTCATCATCATCATCTTGATCTTCATCACCAAGTAAAAATTGAACACGAGCACTCGGATGTTCTTAAATAGAATGTGAAATATAATGTTTTCTTTTGTTTTTGTAAATCAAATCTATCAGTTGTTTTACCGATATGTGCTGATGTGCTGCTGTCTATAGATGGTATCGATCGAAACGACATTTCAGTCGAATCTGTTGGTGGACGTGTTCGACGATGTCGTTTTCGACGTCGTTCACTCGGATTATAGGTTGATAAACTTGGCTGATGATAGATCGATTTATGTCGTTCTATAGAAAATCACATGTTTGTTCGAAAATAAATAAGAAAAAAAAACGAACGTACCATTATCAGTTATTATTGGCCGAGCTTCGTTTCGTCGGAAATCCGATATGGGTATATTCGATGTTGATGACGTATCGGACATTAAATGCGATGGATCGGATGGAACGGGTGAATAGGATGGAAGTCTTTCGAATGGGTTCGACATGTATTATATATTGCTTTGACTTTAATTTCTTTCTCTCTCTCTCTCTAGGAAATAAATAATGACCCGGATTTCATCGAAGATAATATATGCACGTGTTAGTTCGATCAATCTTAATCAATCGAGTCAAGACTCTTTAATAGAAATAAAATCCATCTTATATTTAGCGTCCAAAGTAAAGATTTCTCAATATAAGAAAAAGTAGAGGAAAGAAAAATGATGTTGCTTGTCAGGAGTTCTAAGAAATGACAGAAAGAAGAAAAAGAGAAATAACGTGTAACCTTGAAGAGGTCACCAAGTAACCTTGCTCAGATAAGCCTTAAAGAATTTACATAAACGCGTATAGATATATATATACGTATATTACTTAGAGTAATCGTTTATTTTCAATGGATAGATGTATGTCTATCCGATTAAAGATTCAAAAACGAAGAAAGGTCAGTACATGTATGTACCGTATTATGAATAATTTTATGGTTATACGGAAGACATAGATTTGTAGGTGGTCGAATACAAACTCAATGTCGAGTAATGAAAACAGACTTCGAAAGAAGAAGAAAAGTACGATACGCCTCTTTTTTTCGCTCGTTCGTTTAAATTGAGTCTAAACGAATCGATCTCGATTCGAAGACTTCTTAGTGTGCCAGTTTATGTCTGATTTACCAATGTATATCCTTGAAAGTTTTCTTTCGAAACGATACTTTAACGAAAAGAAAACAAACTTCAATCAGTACAAAATCTTATTTCGTTTCGTTGGTTCTTTTTCTTTTTTTTTAATAGGCGAATGCACTTGAAATACAATCAATTCTCTAAACTGATGATTAACTAAATTCTTTTTCTTTTGTTAGAGAAATAAAAAATAAGAAATTAACATGACAATAGAAACTCGCTGGAAATCGAATATGACACGAACTATAGCGCGACACATTATTATGTTTCGCTATGTCTGACCTTGTGATTAGTGTCTAACGTCAACCATCATCATCATCATCGTTTCTTTTAGGGTCCCTTTCTTCTTCTCCAAATACAGGAAAATAAGACATTATTCATCATCTATTTTCTTTTCAGAGCTCGTCTTATGTTTGGAAAAAAAGAGTAACATTAGCTGGTTGAATATTTTATTCTACAGAGAAAAGAGCCTTACGAATAAAATAAAAGAAGAAGTTTTATATCCACGGTATATCCAAAGGAAAAACAGAAGGAATCGGAAACGACATCTTATGTCTTGTGTTTTCTTTATCTTTGATCAACAATTCAATTACCAAGAAATACTTATTTTTCTAATAAAAAACAAACAAAACAAAATCACAGCTAGTGCAAATAATTTCGAAATGAGAAAAAAAAATCTGTATTCGTTAATCAACAGGAGGAAAAACTATTGCGTACGCTAATTAAGTCTAATTTCTAATAATATAAATTACAGCTGATCTAGATTTGAAACGAGCGAGAAAAAAGACGTCTTAACTGTGTCATTTCAATGTAGTGAAATTACATGTTCGAATGTAAACTACTTATGATCAAAATAATAGAATCGTTTTTTTTGCGAGTACAAAAACTAAGTGAACTGAAAGTTGAGTGCTGAGCAAATATAAAATCACGTTTTTAGTTTTCCTAGCTAGATATTGATTTTTTCTTCAAATAGATAATTACAGCAAAAATGAACGATCTATATAAACGAGAGTCGATTTGTATTGATTTCTGGATAGTATTTGATACTGTTTAACCTCGTTTCTAATATGCGAATAATAGTATATAATGCACTTACACTTGATTATTTTTTTATTTTGAATGACTGTCGATAGAGAGAAAACAAAGAATTTTTTGATTGTTAATAATATTAGCTGAATATCATTAGTACAATTATCATATGTTTATCGTCGTGGTTTTAACAAGTTTCTTTTTTAGTCTTTGATCATCTAATGAAAACAATTGGAAACAAAAGTACGAAAATTGATGCTTTAGTTTCTGGAATAAAAAAGAAATAAAACCATGTATCATACGTTTATATTAATTTGATGGTAACAGAACATGAGAATGAATACGAGTCTACTGTTGTTTGTCAAAATAAGGTTTTTTTCTTGCCCTTCTCTCTCGTTTTTTTCTCCTTCCATTTTTTTCTCGCTTTCACTCTTTCTCCCTCTCTCTCTCTCTCTCTCTCTTGGTCTCCGATTATATTTGTTACTTGGAGTTTAGACGAGAATAAGAGAACAGAACTACGAATGGCTGTTGCGAGTATCAGCATTGTAAAAAAATAGAAGAAGAAGAAGAAAAAAAAGAACGCATTGCTTGCTCGTTCCTATTAACGCTTGACTATACGTCTAACGGGTTTTGTTTCAGCTGAGAATATTTCCATATTCCGTCTAATAGAGTCTGTCTTTATATTAAATGAACGACGAACTAGATCGATGAGAATTTTCTTTTCGTTCTCATTATATGTATATAACTCATAGAATTTATCATGAGAAAGAAAACCTCGATTAGAAAATGACGTTGACATAGAATAACGAAGAAAAACAAAGGTTTCTATTGTATGTATTGAGTTTTGAAATAAAGATCGAATTGAAATCTGATGAAAAAAATTGATTTTAATCAATCATCGACAGTTTTTTGTTCTCTTTTCAATTTTTGTCAATGAACATGAGATTTAACGATCAATGTCAAATGTTCTATTTGAAATTTACAATGCAATTTGATATTAGTTTACTGTATTTATTTGACATTATCAAAAACGTTTGACAAACAAGAATAAAAGGATATGAAAAAAGAAGGAGTTTAATTTCCTCTTTTTTTTGACTTATTTTGCCTTTTTTCGTCGAAAGAGATTGATTATACACGGATAACTTTTAACAGTAGTAATCGAACTTCATGATTAATTACTTGCATCTGTATATGCTGAAATATCAGACAAATTCTTCATTTTTTGTTCGTTTATGTGATCCACGAAACTATCAATAGGAAGAATAAAAACAATGACTATTCGAATAATTAAAATGAAAACAGACGTATTTAATATTACTGTTCGACGCTAAACTGAAGGGATGCTAGTCAATTTAATTAAATGATACGAACAGACACTAAATTTGGACGATATTTCTAGAAGAATTATTTCAAGAAAATCTTTGTTTGTAATCATGTTTTTAGGATTAATATAATTCTGTTTAATGTCAACAGTAGCTGCGAGGTAATTTTGTGTTACAAGATATAATATTCTCATTATTAGAAATAACTCATATGATTCGTTCTTGAGATTACGTTCTATTATTTTTCTTTTGATGAAAGGCATTCGTAAAATATGCTCGCAAGCTATGTAACTAAAATATTTCACAAAAGAAAAGAAAGTCATCAACAATTTCTTTTATTTTCAATTGAAAATTATGTAAAAAAAAATAGAGAGTGATTAACTTTTAACTATATATAGAATTTTTCTCATTATTTGACAAATTATACTCTGTTTCTCTTTGTCGAGCATCTCTTTGAGTATTTGACAATCATTTAGTATAGCAAAACAAAACAACAAGTCGACACGTAGCACGTCAATTATCAAAAGTTACAAGTGTATTGATGCCCTTTTTTGTATGTCATAAAAATCGAATTTATTTTTATTTTAATAAAAAAAGAATTGATTACAGAAAATAGAAAAAAACGAAATCTGCTTGAATAAATATAGTATCATTAATTATCATCAAGATTCATTCTTTGTCGTCGTACGAGTTCTCGATAAATACCATTTTCAATAGACATTAACTGTTCGTGTGTACCTTGTTCAGCTAAACGACCTTTATGTATAACAAATATCTGATCACATCGTTCGACTGTACTCAATCGATGGGCGGATATTAAAACTGTACGTTTATTATCTGAAGTTTTGTTGTAAAATAAAGTATCTTGAATCTTAACGAAAGGAAAATAAACGTAACATGTTTTTGTTTTCTTTAATTTAAGAACAAAAAATTACTAATCGTTCATTGACAGGATCCAAGGCTGATGTTGCTTCGTCTAAAAGAAGTATCGTCGGATTTCGAATAATTGCTCGAGCAATCGATACACGTTGTTTTTGTCCACCTAAAATTCGAAAATCTTTCAAACATAAAATCGAAAGCAAACGTTTGTCTAACCAGACAAATGTCCACCACGTTGTCCACATGACGTCTGATAACCTTGCATAAGTTCAGTGATAAAACGATGTGCATTGGCATCTTGAGCAGCTTGAATAATTTTCGATTGATCATTAGTTTCAAATGCATAGCTAATATTTTCTCGAATCGATCGATTGAATAGAACAGGTTCCTGTCCGACAAGAGCCAGCTTCTTATGAAGATATTTATGATCATATTCATCGATATTTCGATTGTCGATTAATATTTCGCCTTCAGTTGGATCGTAGAAACGTTCGAGTAAATTAATACAAGTTGATTTGCCTTGAAAAAGGAAATTATTTCAACAAAAATATAGAGATTCGACCTACCAGAACCGGATGGGCCTACGAAACCACATGTTTGACCAGCTGGAATTTTGAATGAAATATTCTGAAATATTGTATCAACGATTGTTAGAAAAGAATTCATTTCGAAAGATCAATTTACTTGAATCGCTTGTTCATCAGGTCGAGCAGGATAAACAAGTGAAACATTTTTAAATTCAATATCACCTCGAAATTCATGTGGTTGTAGGATACCACTCGGTTTTTGTACTGGTTTACGATCGAGATATTCGAAAACCGATTGACTTGCACCAACTGCTGTCATTAATGATGAGTAAATTTGTGAGACTTCCTAATTGTTTTTTTTATCAAAAGAAAAATTCATTCATTAGGGAATAATAGTTATATTTATTATTTACGCTTAGAACTCCACCAAGTGTCAACTGATAAATAATAAATGCTAAGAGATCAGGTCCGGTCACATGATTATCACGTACAAGTTTAGCACCGTATGATAACATAACGATGCTCATACAAAGTTGTGCTAACTAAAAAGAAACGAAAATATTCTTTTAAAATGAACTTCAGTGTGATGTGATATTTTTGTCTTACATCGACAAACCAACGTTGTACAGCTGATAAAGCTGCTTGAATTAGAGAAACTTTGTAGGATTGTTGAAGTGTTGACTCAAATCGTTTTAATTCTTCTTCTTCATTTCCAAAACTTCGCACAGTTCGAATAATTTGAATAGTTTCTTCAGCTATTTCAGATGCTTCAGCCGATAAATTATTTGTTTTATTTGCTATTCGACCATGTGCAGTACCACATAATTTAGCCACAAATAAAATAATCGGTGCACCGATCAGACAAGTAATTGTCAAATGTAAACTGATTTTAATCATCATAATAAATGTTCCAACTGAAACATGAAATTTCTAGTTTCGATTTCAAACAAAAAAAAATTTCTTACTAAATCGAAGTGAAGCTCCGATAAATTGCGGAACATTATTGATAAGTATTGAACTCATCGTGTGTGTATCATGATTAAGTCGTGATAATAGTTTGCCACTTTCATTCGTATCAAAAAAGCCTATTTCTTGTTTGAGATAAGCTTTGAATACTTTCGTTCGTAGACGAATACTAATTCGTGAAATACAAACAGAAAATACACCCGAACGACAACCACCAAAAAAGCCTCTACAAAAAAACAAATAAACAAATCAATTCATCATCACAGGTTTATCCATTGATGATCGAACCCAGCAAAATTAATCACAACAAACATAATCAAATTGTATTTAAACTGTAGCCAATCATCTCGAAATGCCACACTGGACAAAAGTCTACCGGTGTATAACGGAACGAAAACTTCGGCTAGAAAAAAAAACAAAAACAATAACGGATAAATTCGATTTTCTTAAGATGTACTACTCTTACATAATGAACCGAGTAACAAAATAACAATGCCAAATGTAATTATTCGCCAATCGGGAAGACTGTATCGAAATAAACGTTCAAGAACTAGACGTTCACTGATCAATCCCGATTGAGAATCTAAATTTTGATAAAATATTTCTTCGTTTTTAACAGAAAATAAACATCTCTACGAACTGGATTTAACTTTTACGTCAATAATTTCCAACCAAACTTGTCGTAAAACTGTAAAATTCGCTCGTTCATTACGTCGTATCCATAAATAAACAAACAATGGCATAGAAACTTGCTGAATTAAATATAAAACTGTCCAAGTATTCGTATCAAATTTAAAATAATATATCACAAGCGCTTGCTCAATGGCTGCAATGCAAACGAATAGATTCTTAAATTTTCTCCAGAACGATCCATTGACTTCGAGAAGTATGGGCGAAAAAAACGCCACAAATAAAGCGATCACTCTCAAAAGACATAGCACAAACAATGAATAACTTGTTATTAAACTTAAATATAGATCAACTAAAATCGTTAAAATACATCCGAAGAAAATAAAATAAATTTCTCTCGAAATTTCCATCTGAAAAAAGAAAAATAACGTCAATTGTTTGTTCGTTTTTATGAGCTGGAATAATCTAAAACTCGTAGACGTAGACGCATCGCATTTTGTATTGATTGCAAAGCATTTCTTTCGACCGGTTTACCGAAACCGAGAAACCAAATAGACAAAGCTAAACCAATTAGACAGACGAAGTTTTTGCAAAGAATAAAAATAAAATGAAGAGAATTAAATGAAAATAGAATAAAGAAAAGCGAGAATATGATGAGAAAACAATAGTATCGATGTCGTTGAATACGTTGAATCGATTCTTCGATGAGAATACAAGCTGAACGGAGAGCATCACAAGTTTCATTGTCAAGAGATTCTTGATGAGAAATTTCTTTTGTTGAAATCTTTTCATCGATTTCAAATAGTGCACAGACAGCTAAATGATCGGAATAGTGAAGATTATTGGCATTATTCGGAACTTTATGCAATGTTGGATAACATTCAAGACATTGAACATTTTCTAGAAATAATTTTTTTAAATAATTTTTGTTTTTTTTTTCGTATTGGAAAAATACCGTTTCGGGCTCGATAGAGTATGTAATCAATTCGATCGCCTTGGCCTTGATGTGGATGCGGATGAACGTAGGGATTATCGAGTAAATCACATGTTCGACCACTGTTACCTACACTTGGATCGTAGATATCCTTTGAGAAAATCATGTGAATTTCGCTAACTATTTTCAAGATTTCAATATTTTACTTTATGAATTCGTTGTAGAAATGAATCATTTAGTTTTAGCATGCCTTGAATTAATTTCATACCTAAGTCTTCTTTTCGTAAATTTAAATCACCCAATAGAATAACTAAATCTGTTCGATCCGACGAAGTATTTTCAATGAACTGAATTAATTCGTATGATTGACAAATTCGATGTCCAAGATAAATATCTTTCGGTATAACATGATGATAATTCGCATGTAAATGCGTATTGTAAACATTGATGACATGTCCATGCATGAGAATTTTACACAGACCAATTAATTTACCACAAAACCAATCGCCATGTTGAATTTTATGTGGAAAACCTAAAGTTTTTGTTTTTTTTATAAATCAAAAATTAGAAATGAATATTTTTCATCTACCATTGAGCGTATAACGATGTTCATGAACGGCAATGATTGGATGTTGACTGAATACACAACAACCTGAGCCAACAAGACCACTGAGAAAATAATAACTATACGGATATTTGCTGTTTAATTGACCATGAATGTAAGCAAAATCGTTCTTACTCCAAACTTCTTGTAATCCGATAATATCATATTGAATATCGGGCTGAAGTAAATATTCAGTAAATGCTTGAATACGTTGGTCAATAAATTTCGAAATATAACGTACACCCCAGATATTCAATGTTAGTACTCGTACTTGCATGTTGACTATTTTCGAAATGGCTTATGCTCTAAAATGAAGAAGAATATCGATTGTTTGTTCGTTTTTATGCATGAATAGTCTTTGTGATTGACAAATAGATGTGTATATTCGTGTTTGTGTGTTGTTTTTTTACTCTTTCGAGTCTGAATTTATTAAAAGAAGAAAAAGAAAGAAAGAAAGAAAATGATCAAACATAAAAAGAAAAGAAAACTAGAGGATGGTCTATTTGTTTGTTTGCTTGGATTTTAGTTGCCATTCGATGGTGATTTATCTCCACTGCCTTTTTCAGCTTTCTTCTCGTTATTAGCTGTCGTTGTTGTCGTTGCTGTTGTTACATTATCGGCTTTTTCTGCATCAGAATTCTGAATTTTATTCATAATTAAATTATGTAAGGCAATTATTGAACGTATTAATGATGAAAGATAAACAAGTAACATTTCATCGTTCGTTTTCACGTAAATCGATTTAATTAAATCTTGTTGTGTTACATCGGGTAATAGATTAAACATATCTTGGATATGAGATAAAATTTGATGATTTAATGGTAATTTATTTGCTAGTAGTTTATCAAGATATGTACGAATATCGTAGAGACTTTTTGTTAAACCTTTAAGACCCATTAATTGATTGGTTATACGTTGAGAGAGTGTACCAACTGTTGCATTACGAATATCACTAGAGAATAAACATAATAGAATTCGAACGAACAAAGATTTCTTTTTACCGAAGGAGATGTTCGACACCGACTTCTTCGGCTTCTTCAGCGCCGATCTCTGATGGCAAATGTTCGAATGTTTTCGAAGCTGGACTTCCATCCTTTTCAATAAAAAAAACAAAACAAAAACAGATATTATCTATGGAAAAATTCGAATCAAAGATTTACATCATGAATTTCTTCAACAGCAATATAAGCTTCTGTTGGTAAACCTAGATCTTTCGGTTTAGCATCGATTATAACTAAAACTGAATCCGGATGATATCCTCGAATTAATTCATTGATGGAAATATCATTTCGATGGAGTTTAGGACCTGTATGATACCAACCAACAATTCGTTCACGGGCTAAATACATTAGTTTTTCAAAATTGAATTGAAATTGTGAAATCATTTTTCGTTTTCTTTACCATTCACTTTACGAAACATAGTATACATATTTTCTAGATATTCATGATCAAGAAACCAAACGTCTTTTTCTTTGTCTTCTTCATCGAATGGTACTGAAAACAGAAAGATTTTTGAATATCATCAAAATGAGCCGTTGTTTACATGCAAAACTATTGGAAATATCGAGAACTTTGTTTTTAAGTGAGCCAAGTAAAAGTCCAACGACACGTTGAGAATTACCGATTTTACCCATACGGTTAAAATGATCAACGACACTTAGTAGAACAAGTGGATGAACAACAACTTTTTCAATTTTATTCAACGGTGATACGACAGTAGAAAGGTTCTTTTCTGTTGTTGAACCATTTTCAGTTGGACCTTGTCCATCACCGGTTTGTTTATTTGATGTTGTTGTTGTAGCTGGTGGTGTCATTTAGAAATCTTAAATAGAAGAAAAAGACTCTAATCTTTCTTCATTTTTCTCGAAATCAAAATGATGCATCGATGTCGAATAGGATGCATTATCCAATCGAAGAACTGCAGTTTTTTTCAAAAGATGTCACAAGTTTTAGTCAAACAATTTTTTTCAATACAATATAGTTTGGTGCAGTTTTTTGTCTTTTATTTGAAAAAATATAATATAAATGATATGACAAGGATGGTAAACCTCAATCTTTTTTGATCATGTCCTCTAGTTTGTTTTATAAAGTGGGTATTATATAAAGTTTTTTTTTAAAGTTCGTATCCACAGTTCGATGAGTAATTTGCGATGTAGGGAAAATCCAATGAAAAAAATAACTTAATTCATTAATGCTGTTAAAGGGCGATCACAACAGCAGTGTTGCACAACAGGTGAATTTCCATAAATTCAAAGTTGCCCATACATTCCAGGAAGATGTTTTCTTCAGTAATTATTATCAGACATGTCGCATATACTTGTCAATATCCGGATATAATCGATTGAGCATAGATTAATTAGTTTATACGATTGTCAGTATTTGTTCATAATTTTCTCTTATAAAACATAGAGACCACGATTTAAAAGTAGATGTCAGTCTCAGAAATTTTTGCACAAGATTAGCTTACACTATTGGCGAATAAGTCATGCCAATAGAAAATTACATCTTTGTGTTGTACTGTAATTCACTAAATAGTTTCTCTGGCTTTTTTTTCATTTGAATAAAAGTCGAATTTTGCTGATCATGTCTACATCATCGAAAGCAGCAGACATTCTTCTTGAAACTGGTAGTTCATTTAAACGTATCGCTGAATTGACTATGGAATTAGTCGATCCAAATTCATCAAATCGTTTATCAACTTCATCGGCATCGACTTCACAAAAACTTCCTATCGATTCAACAGAATTAAAACGTCTTCGTGATGCTCTAACACGATTTTCATCGGATCTTGATGCTGTTTCACAACGTATTCAAACAAATCGTGAAGCAGCTGCAGCTCCACAAGAAGTCGAAAGATTATTAAATTTAAATACTGCCGAAACAACTAATAGTATTGATGATGAACAACAAGTTAAAACAGAAGATCCTCCTGCTCCTCCTCCTTCTACTACTACCACTACTATTGAAGAAAATCAAACAGATGTACCTATGACTGATTAAATCTTCTGCTATGTTTATTTTTGTCACTATGTTTTTTTTTCTGTTGTTATTAAAGAAAATAATTGATAACTCTGTAATATATTCGAATATTTGTCTTTCGTTTTGATAATCTGGATAAAAATCAAAATCAAGTCCGAGAAATGCAATTTCAAACAGTCATTGAATTGAATTGATATTCATGACAAAAGATCGATACGAAATTTACTTTTAGAATGGATAGTTCACGTACATCTTTACCAAATGTTGATCGAGCTAATTCAACATTATTTAAACGTTATCTCGATGAACAACATAAATCAGTTGTAAAATCATCTAATTATCCTTCTATTTCACGTCCTATTAATTCGACAATTGAAGTAACACATCAACAACAAGATACTTATACATCATTGAAATCGAATCAAACAGTTCTTGTCAAACGAAAATATTCGAACAGTCGAAAACCATCAGCAGATGCGTCGAAACAACGACCATCGCATACAAGTCGTTTTATGAAACGTTTTCAACGACAACATAAAACTGGTGAAACACTAACCAATGTACAAAAACGTGGTTAGTTTCCAAAAAGAGAAAGAAAATCGATTTTGATTAATCAATCTTTAGATGGACGACCGCGTTTTGAATTTCATGAGCCAAATGTAACAACATCGATTCGAACCGATCAAGAGCCTCAATGTACATGCACTGCATTGGTAAACGAAGTTCATGGAAATAATTATCAACATCATCATCATTGTCCAGCAAAACCATCTCAAGTGCCGCGTCTTTCTCTCAACAATATGTTTCAATCAACATCTCATTCTCAACGACAATCAAAACCAGTCATATATCCACCATTACCTATGCTACCACCAACAATAACCGATTCTTTTCGACAAAATTCTCTTCCATCACCATCAATCGAACAACCACCACCACCACCACCAACAACAACCACATCTCATATTGAATCTGAAACATTAGTTCTCGATCCTCCGATTACGAATCTTTCCAATGAATATTACCCATTAATTAATGATTTTCTTCAAGAATTATCTATTGAAATGACTGTTAAGCCTAGTGTCGACATACTTCTTGAGATTGAAGAATCACTTGCACAACGTATTTACGATTGTATTGTTGAACAAGACGATGAAACTGAAACTGAAACTGATGGACAATCACATTCAACAGTCACGAATGACTCGTCAGTTGCACCAGCAGTGCCAATATCTGCAAATAATATAACATCAAATGAACTACCTCCATCGCCGATTAGTACAACTATTGACGAACCAATGGATAATCAAGAAAAATGTAATCAGAAATCAATGAATATTTGTTTCAAATTGAGAATTATTTCAGATTTTCAACCTATTCGCGAACAACCTGTAGACACGTTTTCGAATCTACTCGCTCGACATTCAACACCATTTCAACAACTAACGAAACCATTACAACAAGCAGGTATTCACTTCGTATTTGTCGTTTTTCTTTTGATTATCTCAAAGAAACAATTCGTTTTAGATACACGATCACCATTTACACAGTCGTTATTCGAACCAGTTAATCTTCTTCGAACAGTTCATGATGATAATGAAAATCTCAATTTTTTCTCTTCATCATTTTCATTCCATCCTCAACAATCAACAAAAAGTGAACTATCAACCTCATCCTTTCAACGTCCATCGGCATCATTTTTCAATAATCATCTTCTTCCGCCACAACAACCGACTCCTAACGAAAGCAATCTCTCAGCATTCAAACCTATTGAACCATTAACCATACGTCCAACAGGAACATATCTTCTCTCACGTCCTCAACTAATTCATCATTCAACAGGAGTCAACTGGTTTGGGCAAAGTTAAAGATCGATATTTCTGTGTTTTGTTCTTTCTTCTCTTTTGATTATTAGTAATTCTGAATAAAAATCTCCAGCATAGAATAGTACGAAATAGCATTTCAATTCTTTTCGTTTTAATATTTATTTATCTTCACTGAAGAAGATAAAAGACAAAAACAATAATACGGTATCAATGAACACTCGCACAAGAAAAGAAAGAAAGAACAAAAAAAAACTACATGCGTATCGATGTTTTCAACAAAATGAAAACAACGAAAACAGATAACATCATGTAGACAATAACAATAACAAGAAGAGAAAGAGAGAGAGAAAAAAAGAAAAACAACATTCGATTAATGGGAAAACGCTTGTTTATTCTTCGATTTATTCAGCAGCTGAATTGGCTGTTGGTCGTTTGGTTTGATAAGCAACTTTCAATTGTGTATCTTTGAGAGTTAATGTTGGACCAAGTTTAATAGCAGCTGCAGCCGAATTATCATCCGGAAATGTCACAAAAGCGAAACCGGGTCGAACACCTTTATTCTTAGCTTTAGCTGCGAATAATTCGATTTTGTTGGCTTTTGGAAAAAGTTTTTTAACATCGTCTTCAACTGTATGTTCGGGCAATTGACCGACATAGATTGCATTGGTTACGAGCGGTTTTTCTGATTTCTTTTTCTCTTTTTTATCACCTGTTTGTTTATCTTGACTTTTTCCTGACTTTTGTTCTTGAACTTTGGGTGTATTAGCTGGTTTTTGTTCTTGTTTTTTATTATTTTGTTGATTTTTTGCATTTCCCTGTTGTTGTGGCTTTTTACCTGCTTGTAGAAAAGCATAGGAAATGTTGACTTTTTCGCCACTAATTGTTGAATGAGCTTTGAATGCTTCGGTACAATCAGCTTCGTTTTCGAATGAAACAAAAGCAAATCTAGATAAATCACAAAAATTCAAAAGTTAGAAAACAAAATCGAATTCAAGAAGAAAAACCTACTGAATTGTTTTTTTGTTTGGACCAACTTGACGTTTTTGCAATTTAACTATTTTAGCTTTTGGATAAAGTGATTTTAATTCGCCAACAGAAACACTTTCTTTAATTGAATTGATGTATAATTGAGTTTTGTCAAGTGGTTTATCAGCGGCTGGTGTTGCTGGTTTATTGTTGTTTTGTGCTGGTTTTGCATCAGATTTAGCTGGAGTTGATGATGGTTTTTGTTTTAAAGCTGATTTGACGGGTGCAGCAGATTTAGCTGGTTTTTCTTCTTCTTCTTCATCGTCATCGTCATCATCGTCATCATCATCATCATCGTCGTCATCTTCGACAGCCGATGGTTTAGCAGCTGGTTTACCTTGTTTTGGCGCAGGTGTTTGTTTAGCAGCACCTTTTGTAGGCTTTGGTGGTGGTACATCTTCTTCATCATCATCATCGTCATCATCTTCATCATCATCATCATCATCGTCGTCGTCATCATCATCTTCAACTGTTGGTTTAGCTGCTGGTTTACCCTAAAATCAAAAAGAATTAAAATCAAAACAAATATAAAATAATGAAACTTACTTGTTTTCCTGCGACTTGCGATTTACCGGCGGGTTTTTTTGGTGTATCTTCTTCTTCATCATCATCGTCATCATCATCGTCATCGTCGTCGTCATCATCATCATCATCATCGTCGTCGTCGTCATCATCTTCGCCAAAATTAAGCTGAAAACAAAACAATCATAGATAAAACTATTGACTTCTGAGTAGAATTCTCACTCCATCTAAGTCATCGTCATCGTCGTCATCGTCATCTTCGTCGTCGTCATCTTCATCTTCATCATCAACTGGTTTACCTTTGACGCCGTTTTTCTTGCCGACGGGGACTTCGTTTTTGAGTTTTTTAGCTTGTGGACCTGATTTATCATTAGCTGCGACGGCACGTTTTTGAAGTGAATTATCGACAACAACTGGTTTTTTCAAGTCAACTTTAGCTTTAGCATTTTGAACAGCTGGTGTTGCTTGTTTGCCTGATGATGGTGGTGTCTTTTGATTTTTGACTGGTTTTTCATCTTCTTCTTCTTCTTCATCATCATCATCGTCGTCATCATCATCGTCATCGTCGTCATCTTCATCATCATCGTCTTCATCATCGTCGTCGTCTTCATCTTCATCTGCTGCGACTTTTTTCTTTCCAGCACCCATTTTTGCAAGATTTTTCTTAAGATTGGATTCTTCTTCTTCTTCTTCGTCATCATCATCTTCATCAAAATCCATCTAGACAAAAAAAATATCAATCCGATTAATCTCAGTCACAATGCTTACGGATTCATCATCGTCTTCTTCTTCTTCGTCATCATCATCATCATCGGAAGCGGCTGGTTTTTTTGCTTTGCCAGCAGGTCCATCACCTTTAAGTTTTTTCGATTGAGGTCCTACACATTAAATAAACATTTCATTTAATTCCAAGAAACAACGCCGAATATAATTCGACAAACCTGATTTATCACCGAAATCTGATGAACGTTTTTGTGGTTCAGGACGTTTATTTTGAAAGGCGACTTTCAATTGAGTGTTCTTAAATGTAGCACCTTGTTTAACAGCTGCTGAGGCTGCAGAGTCACTGGCAAATGAAATAAAAGCGTGACTAAATAGAGAAATAACTTATTGTTGTCAATATTGAACAGAAAAAAACGAACTTACCCAGGTCGAGTTCCTACAGCTGGTGTAAGTTGTAAGGTTTTCGAGTTTGGAAAAAGTTTTTTAAGATCACTTTCTTGAATATCAGCTGGTAGTTGGCCAACATAAATGCTATCGCTAGCAAATTCACGTTCTACATAAATTAGTTTTTTTCTTGTTAAAAAATAAATTTCAACAATCTATCAATCATTTACTTTCAAATGGTTTTCCACCACCACCACCTCCTCGTCCGCCGAAACCGCCTCGACCTCGACTACCACCTCGACTACCACCACGGCTACCACCACGGCTACCACCACGGTCGCCACCTCGGTTTCCAAATCCTACGCTACCACCACGGCCTGAAATCGAAGCAAACTCATCGATATTGTTATTTCGTAAGAATTGTTCATACCTCGTCCACCGCCGCTACCTCCTCTTCCGCCTCGAAAACCTCCGCCACCACCGCCGTTGCCTCCTCTACCACCTCGGAAACCTCCACGACCTCGGCCTCCGCCGCCACCACCTCGTGAATTTTGTCCAAAACCCATGTTTTTTAATTGATTACTTTAAAAAAACTGATGATGATTTATCTAGAGAAAAAAAAAACGTACAAACGAAATTGGGTAATTTCGAATCAAAACGAGACGAGAGTATCTCGCTTGAGAAAGAAGACGATACATATCGAGCACAGCTTGCTTCGATAGATTGAAAAGAGGAGAGAAAAAAAAGCGTACAAACGAACGTAGTAGAACTATCGTAAAGTTAAGTGCGGTATGCAGAATAGTAAATCATGGTAAAATCTAAACGACGAATCAAAATCGATGAAACCTTCATCTTATGTTCGATTGTTCTTCTTGAACATCGATCGTTTGAATAAAATATTTTTTATTTTTATTTCGATTATTTAAATTAAATTTTAGTATTCTTTTAATATTCTAATTTTATTCTGGTTAAACACGTCATCCTCGAGATGTCACTATCAATTGTTCTATGAAACAGTATCTGTCTGTGCAGTAATCACGCATTGATTTCCGAGTTTCGTTTGAAGTAGATCTTTAACTGCGTCAGTTAGTACTGTTTTCTTCGAATCATCAGAAATAAAACCAATAATAAATTGAATTCGATTATTATCCGTTGACCTCTCTGATGTATTCGTCATAATGACTAAATCTTCTTCATTATCATCTTTGGGTATACCAGTAAAAGCTAAATTTCTCTCGGAATGATCTTTGGTTCTGCTTTGATCTTCCATTGATGTTTGACTTCGAAGTGATGGATTATTGATTTCATCATCTTCGAATACAAGATTATCCGAATATTCTTCACTAAGAAATAATCTACGAGTAAAAACTCGTTGATATCGTTCAGCAAGAACCGAAACAAGCATCGATACAACTGATATACCAAATATAGCACATAGCGATGCTAAACCTCGTCCCAATGGCGTTATCGGAGATACATCTCCATATCTAATTCAAACAGAGAAATATAGTTTACTTCTTCTTTTATTTTTCTAAACTCTACCCAACGGCAGTAATCGTCATAATTCCATAGTAAGTCGCTTTGGGTATCGAATCGAACATATCTTGATTTAATCCATTTTCGGCAAAATAAAATGCAGCACCAAATAAAAAGCCACTCAATGAAAGAAACGTGAGAATAATGATAAAATCCGGTATTGATTCTTTCAATGTACTCGCAAGTATTCGTAATGTTTGAACACTTTTAAATATACGATAGAGTTTAAATATACGTATGAAACGAATAATTCGAAGTAAACGTAAAACAAGATAAACATTCGAACCAGTTTCATAATGAACACGTATGAGAATAATTATCAATCGAATATAGAACGGAACTAGAAAGGGAAAATTGAGAACGAACGAAAACTATGACAAAACGATTTACTTATAGCAAGTAAATCAACCCAAGTTAATATTGATTTCATAAATTTCAAATACGATGGACAAGTAATCAATCGTAATAGAAATTCAATGGTAAAAAATGCAATACAAACAGCTTGAAGAATATAAAACGGTGAAGTAACAATGTTTGGACATTGATGATTTCGCCATGTTACATTCGTATTAATTAATAAACCGTCAGCTTCATGTTGACATTGATCATTTGTTGTTGCTATTGGATGATAGATTGGTAATGTTTCAACAGCAAGACCAATGGCTGAAGCGAGTATAAAAGTTAATGAAATGATATTGATAATTTTCGCAGCTACTGAATATTGAGGATATTCGAGTGTTGTCCATATTCGACGGCAAATACGATTTTTAGGTAGTTGAACTTTGCGAGCTTCTTCTAAATTTTCAGCGTCTTTAACTTGTTCGAGTGCAACGGGACCTAAATCGAAATAGGTGATCTCTTCAAGAAATGTATCGATTGGAACATTTTGTGGCCGACGAAGACGTCCTTGAGATTGATAATAATAAAGTATAGCTTCGAAACAAAGACGATGTCGATCGAAAAAATATTCATCACGTTTTTTATCGTAGAACAACGCTCGACGACGTGGATTACCAAGTAAAGTATTTGGATAACGTTCGAGTGTTGAGTGAAGTGTTTCGAAACGTAAACCACTGATATTAATTATCAAACGACAATCAGTTTTGCTATCATCACCACTGTATAATGACGATAGACGATCACCAAAAGCGTGACTTCGACTACGACGAAGATCAATTATACTTTGAACATGACCAAGTCTTGAAAACAAAATCAAATCAAATGCATGTTTACTCCTATTTCCTACGAAATACCCGACTGTTTTTCGACCTGTCCATTTCGTTGTCTTACAAATCGTCGAATCTATATGCGCCATTTAGGTTTCTGTTTTTTTCAAATAATCTTTTCTTTTCAATAAAAGATGCATGATCGATGAAAATGTTATTGTTTATATTTTTACCACCGACATTTCGATGAAATCTAATGAGAATATTACATGCTATTCTATTTTCGCAAAATGTTTTTGACTCCAAAGACTTCTTAATCACAAGTACAATTTGTCATTTCGACTTTTTGTACAAAAAGAAAAGTCCGAGGTCAATATAACGCTGAGTACACGCTCATGTTACTAATTTATTTTGAATTTAAACTCTGGATTTCCTGAACAATTTTATTTGAAGAAGTTTTCTGATGATTTTCTTCATTATCTGACACCGAACCAGCGATAAATCGAACTTTTCCTGACAATTGATCGGTCTGTTGGCATTGTTCATGTTCTTTATATGATTCACGAATTGATTCAAAATTTGGTGTCGTTTGACGAGATTTTTCACTGATTGATGAACGTGCCATCGAGTTCGTCAACGTGATTTCTTCGACATTTTCATCATTAAAAAATCGTTTACGTGAATAGACACGTTGGTATCGATCGACAAGCACTGAAGCAAGCATCGATAATATTGTGATACCAAAAACGGACATTACACACGCTAAAGCACGACCTGTTGCAGTTACAGGAGCTAAATCACCGTATCTAAAAACCATATTTTCAGTATAAATTGTATTTAATTTGATCTCTACCCAACAGATGTTATCGTAATAATTCCATAATACGTTGCCGTTGGTATTGAATCGAACGCTCTTCCATTGGTTTGATTTTCCGCAAAAAATATCGCCGCACCAAATATAAAACCACATGATGTTAAGATTGATAATAGAATAAGAAAATCTGGTATGGATTCTTTCATTGTACATGCAAGAACATGTAATGATTTGACATGTTGAAAATTTCGATAAAGTTTAAATATACGTATAAAGCGAAATAAACGTAAAATATTGAGAAAATAGTAGATCTTCATCGAAGTTTCAGCAAAGAATTGAAATGAAAGTAATCCTAAGATAATATAATATGGAACTAGAATAAATTTTAAAAGAATAAAATTTATTCTAAATTAGAAAATCGATTTTTACGTATTGCTAACAGATCGATCCAATTGAGAATTGATTGAATAAATTTTATATAAGATGGACAACAGATAATTCGTACGACAAATTCAACTGTAAAAAAACTAACACAAATCGTTTGAATGACAAAAAACGATGAGTGAACATTCTCCGAGCAAAATCGATGTGTTATTGTAGAATTAACCTTAGCCATGCAATCTAGATTTGCATAGATATCTTCTTAGAATTGTTTTTCTTTTGTATTCTTCTACCTGCTGTTTCACGATATTTCGGCAATGTTTCAACAGCTAATTCAATCGCTGATAAAAGTACAAAAAATGTTGATATGATATTAAAAACTATTCCTGTTATTGAATATTGAGGATATTCGAGATTTGCCCAAACATGACGACAGAATCCGTTGGTTGGTAGAAGAATTTTATGAGCTTCTTCAACGTCTTCATCTTGTCGAACTTGTTTAATCACATCATTGCCTAGATCGAAAAATGTTATTTCTTCGAAGAATGTATCGAGAGGGACATTGTCCGGTCGACGAAGACGACCATAAGATTGATAATAATAAAGTATAGCTTCAAAACTGAGACAATGTCGATCGAAAAAGTACTCGTCAGTTTCGGTATCGTAGAAAAACGTTCGACGACGTTGATTACCGAGTAAAGTATTTGGATAACGTTCGAGCGTTGATTGATAGGTTTGAAAACGTCGACCACTGACATTTATAGTCAAACGTGTGTCACATGATTTTTTCCGTTGATCATATTGGAAACGATCACGAACTTCGATAACACTTCCAAGCTGTGCAAGTCTTTGCGAAAACAAAAAGAAACATTAAACACTATGACTTTCGAATTTCTATACTGCGCTTCGGTTTTTCCTGCCCATTGAGGATTTTTGTACAACGTTTTCATACTAATTAAACAAAAATTACGAAAATTACAATTAATTTATTATTTTACCTAAATTTCGTCATGATTTTTATTCTCTTTTATCTGAACATTCGTTGAACATTGTCTTTGTGAAGGAAAGGCTAAAAGACATGATAAGTGGCGTTAGATAATGATTGATGAAATGGCATTAACCAATAGTTAAATAACTATTCAAATGACAGTCATTTTGACTATTCATTGAAATTTTTTCGACGATAATCATGTATACAAATGATGATATTGAGAAATTTCTTAAAAAGACAATCGAACAACAAAATTCCAATTCATCAAATGGTAAAATTGAAAAAAAATAAACTATTCATTTCAAAATTTTCATAGATTTAGATTCAACAACGATAAATATCGATAAGAAAATTTTGAAAGATTTAATCATTTCAAAAGTTGATTTTCGATCGAAAGTCATTCGACTTATAGCTGAAATTTGTAAACAAGGTTCGAAAAAATCAATACACACTTATATTTTGATTTCATCAATCATCAACTATTCTACTTTAGAATCTGAACGAAAAGAATGCGTTCAAATTGATCTTGTCTCACCATTAAAAGAACCTTTGCAATCCGGTTCAATTCAAGACAAACTCGAATCATGCCGTGCAATTGGCAATATGTGTTACGAAAATGGTTCGATTCGATTCGAGAATAAATTTCGTTTAAACTCGATTCATTTTTTGCGATTTTCTTAGCTGATGGCTGTGAATTAGTTTTCAATGAAATCGGTATAAATACTCTCTTTGATATTTGTCGATATGCTTGTCAAACAAAAGAAATCGAAGGCATTCAATTACGAATGATAATCTTAGGTGCATTGCACAATATAATCAATTCGAATGGTAGAATAAATAATCTTTTGCATAATCCCATCGAATTTATTTCTTGTAGAAAAAATAGCCGAAGCAATTTTGAAGGAAAATATTTTTGATATCTTTCGTCTCTATTTATCGCATTTATCTGAATCGAAAATACTTTTATTTCTTTTTTCAATTTGTTCGAATTTAATCGAATACGATACAAGTATAATACAAACAAAAACAGAAATAACTTTGATCTAATTCGGATAAATAAACTATTTGATTTAGAATGTGAACAACTCGTTGGAAGTCATTTGTTATCTGAAATAGGAAATACAATAGCCGAATCGGATATCTACGAAAATCGAACAGTTATTCTACCGTATCTACTCGAAGCATGTGAAGAAGGTTTGATTTTGTTAATTAAATATTAATCTCGAGAAAGAGAATTTTCTTTCATCTAGATTCAATCAAAGAAGAAATATGTTCATCATTATTTTACTATAAATTAATTCATCTTGCTGAAACTTATGCGAATAGAGATGATGAATTTCTTCGTGAAGTTTGTTATCTTCTTGTTGTTTTAATAACAACAGATAAATCGATTGAATATTTATTAAATTCAAAAGAAAACGATTTACTTGACTATGGTATATCTTGGTTAGAAAAATCGAATTTACAATTAAAAATGACTGGAGCATTGATCATAACAAATCTAACACGAAATGATCAATCAGCTCGAAGTATTCTAACTGATCAACGGCAACCTGATAGAAAGTTAATTGAACAATTAAAACTTCTAACGAATCAGTTAGATCAATTAACTGATGAACAAGCAAAAGTAGCACATGGAATTCTAGGAGCATTGAGAAATCTTGCTGTACCAAGTAGATATTGATTTTATCGAATATTTTCAATGATCTAAATTTAATATTTGATATTAGCAATCAATCGAGCGTTATTAATTGAACATGATATTCTTGATTCGGTGATTTCGTATATATTTGCTAAGAATTTCGATGGAGAAATAGCTTATAAAGGTAAAAGAAAACGTTCGAAATATATTTGCCAATAATAATTTGATTTAAGCAACCGGTGTTATTCGTTTTCTCCTCCGTGAAGCGAAAGAGAGTTCGAAACTTCTTCTAACCAATGATGAAAATCTCCAACAAATCGTTCAAAACAGTCAATCAATTCATGTTGGTCTACAATGTAATTGTCTTCTCATTTTTATTTTTACAAAACAAAAAATTCTTTTAGTTGAATCTCGTCGGGTGATTTTTCTTATTCCTGTTGCAACAAAAGGTGTTCAACATATCGAAAGTCTCGCACGAAACAATGCTTTTCCATTAATCACATCAACATTGGCCTCATGTGACATTCCAACAAACCGAGGAATCATTCAAAATGAAGCACTCATTGCATTGAATATCATCATGATGTTAGCCAATAGTTCGTTGAATTCTCAATCCTCAAATATTGTTCGTCAAAATTCTTTCGTTTTGTTTTTCGTAGACATGATTTGTGAGAAATTGAAAGAAGCGAATTGTCATGAGAATTTAAAAGCTTTCTTCCAACAAGATATTCAACATGCAGAAATTATCAATAATCTTTTACAATTAATTCATTTAATGCGAAAACAAAGTTCGATTTTTGTACTTGTACAAGAACAAATACGTATCAATTTTTCTTTCTTCGTAGAAAATCTTCTAACAAATGATCAATTGAAAGACTATAAGCCATTATTAATCAATATTCGTAGTAAACAAAATTCTAATGGACAAGCATTAATTGATCGAACATTGGAAGTTCTTCAAAACGAAATTGAATGAAACTCAGAATGTTCTTTTTGAATTTTTTGGCGACATTTAAAACAGATGAGAGTGCTTCAAACAAACTAAACATTTCTATTCTTGAATAAAAAATAACAAAAGCTGGATTTTTTTCTCTCCAGTTCCAATCAGTTTTTCTTTTAAAAAAAAATTTTATAATTATTTTGTATAATTAATTAGGAGAATCTGTATATGTGACACAATGATTAAAAAACTGAATGAAATTAGATTACGCGGATAAGAAACAAAGAAAAGATTATGAAGAACGAGTTGATTGCGAATGTTGTAAACATTCGAGAATTTCTATCCGTTGACATAGAACGAAACAGAAAAGGCATTGAAATTAAACGCATACTCAACGGGCTTATTTTTCTTTTCCTTTGTAAACATAAACACCTACAGTTAGTTATTAGTAAACTTTGAGTCCAGTAAGTAAGTTGAAATGTTTGACTTGTTTTCTTTTTTCTTAAATTAAATCTAATTCTATGTTTTCCAATGATTAATTTTGACATGTAAAAGTTAGTTGATAATATCCAACAGAGTTCGTCGGAAAGAATTTCATCATGAATAATTGTCATAAAACTGAATTAGCTATCATATAAAACAAAACGATTTTATTTAATAATCTAATTGTGTCGATAAAATCGAATTCTTCGAAATGTCTGTCATCATATTTTATTCACGTTAAAAACTTATTTCATTAATCGTATAATGTCAAAATATAAATAAATCACAGCGTGAATATAACCTCTACGAAAGTCTTTGAAGAACATCATGATTTCGCCGGTACTCTGAGAAATAATGAATAATAAAATGTTTTCAAGTTGTTTCGTTTCATAGTTATACAGATCAATAAAAAAAAAGTAAGCGTTGACTTTCTTTTCTATTGCATTTATAACACCTTGAAGTATTCATATCTATCAATCGAATACAGATCTTTCTTTTGCTTTTATTTTTGCATAGTTTTTTCTCTTTACTGTAATTTTGACATTGATTTTTACATGTGACTAATTACTAATCATAATTTATCTTTCTCAATAGGCGAATAAGTTGACATAAATATACATATTCATCATGGAAATTGGTAATGCTGCTAAACAAACTGCACGAATTCTACGGACTTCAGCTGTTACTGACGGGTTGCCTGTACCAGAAGCACAACGCTTGGAACGATTATTTGAGTAGGAGTTATTTTCTAAACAAAACAAAATCTATGACTGTATTTCATCTAAGGAGCGGGCCTTCATTTAGAAAGTTCAATTTAAATCCTAAGCATGCTGAGATGTACGTATTTCCGCTAATTACTAATGCTTAAATTTTAATAAACTAAATATTTCTACATGTATAATTAGCAACGTTATCAATGGGCAAAGTTTACACAATATTCGTTCAATGCAAACGAATAAAGTCCGTGAAAAAGCAGCAACTATCGATGATCGAATAATTATGAATATTTGTGGCGATCGTTATGAAACAAATCGAACAACATTAGAACTTTTTCCTGATACTTTACTTGGTAATGCAAAACGACGGAAATATTATTATGATGCTGAACGAAATGAATATTTTTTTGATCGTCATCGTGGATGTTTCGCTGCAATACTTTATTATTATCAATCGAACGGTCGATTAAGACGACCCGATTACGTTCCATTGGATATATTTCTTGAAGAAATCACATTTTTTCAATTGGGACAAGAAGCCTTAAATCAATTACGAAAAAATGAAAATATTAAAGAAGTCAAAAAAATTCGTCTACCTAAAACTCGTTGGCGACGACGTATTTGGGCAACATCAGAATATCCTGATTATTCACTTACTGCCAAAATTTTTAATATTATTTCATTATTAATGATCGTAATCGCAACAATAGTGATGGCCGTCGAATCATTGCCTAATTTTGCATCATTAAATGATATGAGTTGTACTAGAGATTCAGACGTGACGGATAATACTACGAATGTAACATCAACTTCGACTAAACCAGATGTTGACGATTGTCATGCATATTATTCATCGCCACTCTTTATAATTCAAGCTGTATGCGTTGGATTTTTTACGATTGAAATTATTCTACGAGTGATTTCAACGCCATCACTATGTGATTATATTAAAAATATCATGAATTGGATTGATGTTGCTGCTGTTATACCATTTTTTATATCGTTAATTATTAATCTAACGGATCAAGAAAATGCAGTTAATTCGAATATGTATGTTGGATTACGTTTATTACGTATACTTCGATTAGTTCGTGTTTTTAAATTTGCTCGAGTCTTTAAAAGTGTTAAATCATTACGAGTCTTAGCAACAACTGTTCGACAATCATTATTAGATTTTCTTATTATGATTGTCATTTTGACTCTTCTCGGATTTCTATTCGGTGCTGCAGCGTACTATGCTGAAAACGATAGTAATCCACAAGTATATGATTCGATTTTTAAGGCAACCTATTGGGGAATTATAACAATTACAAGTGTTGGGTAACTTTCTTTACTTTTGAATAGACATTTTTTTTTAAATTTCTTTTTGAAAATTAGATTCGGTGATATTGCACCGATAACACCAATCGGCCGAATTATCGGTTCTCTATGTGCGTTGTTCGGTGCAGCAACAATTGGTATGCTTGTTTCAGTTCTTGTCGATCGTTATCAACGTGTTTTTGCTCGAAAATTATATGTTGAAGAAGAACCGATTGATTTCGATGATTATTCCGATGATGAATCAATTGCTGATGGCATTGCAAAAGATTCCAGTCGAAATTCACGAACACAAAGTAATACAAGAATCGAAGATCCTGACGCGCGAGCACGAGGAAACAATATGCTAATCGTTCCTCAAATATCGACTACATCTGATGATGAAATCGTTAGTCCTATTCGACGAAATAGTAGTCGAATACGTTTTATAATCGGTTATGTTGATAATCCAGCTGAACAAACATCATCGAATGCAATCAATGAAATAGGTACAGTTGTACAAGATCGACAAACAGCCGATGAAAATATAACATTGA
>Ga0209960_1001028_pt1 | contig 43693 bp, 33 predicted proteins | sample ThiBiot_500_plan_2_FD_183947 | JGI IMG/M metagenome (GOLD analysis project Ga0209960, IMG submission 183947) | Wastewater bioreactor microbial communities from Cape Town, South Africa - Thiocy_expt_500_plan (SPAdes) | ecosystem: Engineered > Bioreactor > Thiocyanate-remediating >... | reverse complement strand
GATAATACGGAGCAATACGGACCGTAAACGTTCCGTTTTTTCATGAATACGACCGTAAAATGTCCGTTTTGAAAACATTTACATTCCGTATTCGTACCGTAAACGACACCGTTTTGATGGACCTGGGTATATTTCATTAGCAGACTTAGGTTTGAATATAGCTGTGCTATATTTAACGTGGTAGCGTCGTACATCTGGAGGAACTAGACCTTCTAAAAGTTTTGTTTGTACATCAACAACAACAATAGGTCTTTTGATATTTACTGCAACAGGAATCATAGGTCGAAAATGTAGAGTTGTTGTCAAACATCCGGAAAACCATGCAGATACATTCACAGTTTGATAAAATTTTAAAGTAGCAGTATCACGAGTCCTTATAGGACCATAATCGGTATAACTTGTACTATTTATTTTCATTATCGATTTCATTCCAGTTTGACCGTCCATAGAAACGTAAATGTGGAAGATTTTTCAGATTATCTCTTTCAAAAGATCTGTCAACACATGGGTAATATTGTAGAGACGCCCATGATTGAACATAGTCACCGTTATTGCCATAATGTGCCTGTTTTGATATATATAGATACTGGCTGTTGTGTTGAATTGTTAAAAATGACATAAAATTTAAACTAATACAATCATCTGTTCGCTCAATTAAGGTTACATTTGCATTTGATATGAGAAATGTGACTGATTTTATTAAAACAATATGAGTAGATATATAAGTTCCACAACAAAACTGCCGAATAAACAAGTGTTAGATGTTTGAACATTGGTATTGGATAGTCCGAAGGATTGTAAGATACGTTCAACTGATCGAAGATAATTGTAGTTTCAATTTCAGTTTGATATTTCCAATAAACATGTTCGTTCAGCCACCATTTTAATGGTGTATACGGAGATTAGGAAAGGCATTAGGATGTAATTGATGCCAGCATGCATATCCAAATTCTAATAAACATAACGACTGAATGAGAAATACGAACATTCTCAACTTTTGCTCTTATTTCTTTCACACAGCTCACATACTATATTCTCTTACATTACATGAAATGAAAGACATTAAAAAAAACGATTTCTATCAAATATAACAGTGTAGAAATGTATGCCGATGATATATCAAATATATTTTATACTATATTCATTATTCTTCAACTCCTATTCCATATTGATCGTATTATACATATATTCATGCGATTATGTTTGCCAGTGTCAACTCATCCAAAATTAATGGATGTATTACCATCGTCGGCATCTGAACTTGATTATCCATTAGTAGCTATTCAACTTCCAATGTTTAACGAAATCGAATGTTGTGAATCGGTTATTGAATGTGCCTGTAATATGAATTGGCCGAAAACTCGTTTAATAATTCAAGTATTGGATGATTCGACCGATCCACAAACAAGAGCCATCGCTGATAATTGTGTTCAAAAATGGATTGATCGAAACATACAAATAAAAGTATATCGGCGTCCGACTCGTAAGGGATTCAAAGCTGGAAATTTACTTGCAGGTATGCCATTTATTGAAAATGTTGAATATATCGCTATATTTGATGCTGACTTTTTACCAACAAATGATTTTCTATTGAAAACAGTACCTGCTTTAATTCAGAATCCTAATGTTGCATTTGTACAAACTCGATGGACATTTGTGAATGCAAAAGAAACATTGCTGACACGTATGCAAGAAATTTTGTTGAATTTTTATCATAAATGTGAGCAAGATGGTCGATATCGTGCATCTCTATATTTTCCTTTCAATGGTACTGGTGGTGTATGGCGAACATTGGCCATCAAACAAAGTGGCAATTGGCACACAGATACAATAGTTGAAGATATGGATTTGTCATTACGAGCCTATCTAAACGGATGGCATGCAGTTTATATGCATGATGTCGAATGTTTAGGTGAACTTCCATCGACACTATATGGATATTTTTCTCAACAACATCGATGGACTAGTGGAACAATCCAATTGGCCAAGAAACTAGCATTCAATATTTATCAATCAAAACATATTTCTTTGTTTCGAAAATTTCTTTGTCTGTGGTATTTGATTCGGTCATCGACTAATGTTCTCACTCTCATTTCACTACTTGTGATCATACCTTTGAGCATCTGCCAAAAAGAACCAAATATTAAAGTAGTTATTTCAAATTGGATATTGATCATGCTGTGTTTATCTCAATGTATGTTTACACCCAGTAAAATCTTTCTAGCTCCGTTGAATATTCTATTTTCGAATGGAATGGCATTACACAAAACTTTTGCAATCATATCCGGACTATTCAATACGAGACATACACGTGAATGGACTGTAACACCTAAAATTGGTTCCAGAAAGAAAAATATTCATTCGCCTACTCGTTATTATTATTTCTACAAGAAAAACTTTGTTATGAGTGCATATTTACTCTTCTTTACTTATTGGGCTTTTAAGAAACAACAATACTTTATGAGTATTTATATGTTTTCAAATTCGATGATGTATCTTATGCTGGCATTTAGCTACGTAGGAGGACATCAATCTGAACAATTGAAAAAGACACGTTAACTAATTAATTATGTGTATTGATCAAATGCTATTGATTTTTGATCACTACAAGAACAAATGTTCGAATATTGTGTTGCACAAACTTGTTGACGAGCTTGAATCGATTCATTGGAAAGAACATCCGATGAAGCACCAAATAATTGTTCGAGATATCGACATTTCAGTTCTCGTTGAATATAATAGAAAACATGTGGCCATTGAAAAGCATCTATATATTGTTGAGCATCGGTTTTCTTTTGTTTGACATATACTTCAAAATTCGAAGTCCTAACAAAGTCGAATAAATGATTGATATTACTCACATTTAATTTTAAAGAAAAAGAACGCCACGGAATAAATCGTTCAAAAGGTAAAACGATACCATCAGCTATGATGATAGGAATCGATCCTAGATTTAGAGATTCATAGATGCGAGGTGACCATGGACTGTAACCTTCAGGACAAAGAAAAAATACACTCGATATAATAGAACCGAAATATTCTGATGTTGGTACATGACCATTCACTACCGTGATTGGATAGAACATTTTTCCTTTGATATTTATTAAATTTGGATAATTTTTGGCAAATGTAGCTAGCAAATGCCTAGCTGATCGTTGAGAAACAGAATGATTGAGCATGCCAGCAAAATAGAATAGTTGTGTCTTTGCTTGATACCAATCGTGACGAGGGATATTAAATTGAACAGTTTGTGTTGGTGTAAAAAGTGGAATAACTATATCATAACCATGCCGATAAATAACCGATAGATTTCGATGTAAATAGAGTTCGGATGCATTCGATGGCAAGAGATCTTGTCTAACTCCTGTAGGTCCAAGTTGAATGACATTGATCAGTATTTTTTGAAGATGATCATCAAGAACACCCATATTTCTACCACCAACAAATGCAATAATATGATTTGATCCTGGTCTATCGGTCATCGTCCAGTAAGGAAAATGAAAGCGTACTTTATCAATAATCGGTTCGAAATAAGTTCGACTATAATAAGAAACATGTGTTTTAAAACGTTCGTTAGTAAAATGACCAAAGAGTTGATCAAAGAATATAAAACAATATAGATCATGTGGAATCAAATAGTAATCAGCTAACAATGGATTATTATTTGTATTATTAGTAGATTGATTGAAATACTCTTGTATGAAATATTCTGGTGAATACATTTGATTGCCATATATGTTATTTGAACAATTCGCTTTTTCATGATGATGTTGATACGATTGAGGAATTAAACTCTCCTTTTCATACATCCAAATTCGTAATGGACGACTTAAAGTATCGTGTACTCTTAAATGATGTCTCAATGCATCAATGGCAGGCAACCAACGAAGAACATTATCAATATCCAAGGATATCATTGCATGTTGTCCACTGATATCACCACAAAATTCTTCAGTTATTTGTTCATGATACAGTAGAATATCATTACTATATTCACGATATTCTTCTCGTTGTTTTTCAGTCCATGTTTTCATGATTGATGGATAACGTTCGAAAAAAATAAAATCAGCACGATGACACCAAAATGTTTGCAATTCATATTTGTCAGTATTTTGTTGGGATGGATGTTCCGAAAAGCCAATGAAATGTTCGTAGAAAAGTCGAGAAGCATAGGGTTTATGATGCCACAAATGAAACAGATGTTGCATCGTAAAAGAAGTGATATTCAATGGAAAACTCGTACGAAATTTTAATGATTCTTCATTATTAAGAAGTAAACCACCTAATGCATAAGAATCATTTTTCAGAGCGGAGAGGATTTTAACATAATCGGACTCGTTCAATTTTTTATCGTTTGCAACATGAATAAAATATGTAGGTGGAACAGGTTGAAGATAATTGTCTGTTTTATTGTTATGATCAAATAAACATAGATCGGAAGGTGTCATATAGCAAAATTTAAAATAAAACCAAGAAGCAAATGATGGGTCAAGAGTGAGACGTGTTTGTAGATCTTTTTCATGAACAGATCGAATGGTCATACCTTGAAAGTAACCCGGATAAATGTACAATATTTGTGCTTGAACTGGAAGAACACGACAGAGTAGACCAGCAAAATGAGATCCACGACTTACACCATAGAGATATAACAGTGGATATCGTTGATATTTAGTGTAGTAGATTTCATTCATCCATAGTTGAAGTGATTTATAGATCCATTTCACATCTTGATTCTCTTCGATGGGAATATTAAAATCGAATGTTGATCGAGAATTACAAACAGAAAGAATCGAATAATTTGATGAACGAATAGCAGATAGAATGCGACGACCTACAGAAAACAACCACCAATCGATACATTTTCGTTGATGTCCGCCAAGAAGAAGCATCAGTCGATGAGATTGATCAGTTTGTCGCATGAATTGATAACGAAACTCATAATGATACGAAGGATCTGAACTCAGTTCATAATGTTTAACTTCTGTATTTATTAACCAATGAGAACGAAGAGAATCTTCTGGATGAACACAAAGAATTAGCAAAACAAATTGACATACGCATACGTATCTTTTCATATTTATTTAAAATCAAATCAAATGCTTGCAGAACGAAGAGAATCCATTTGATTTAACCAATCAAGAGCTTTGTCAAGATGTCGAGATGGTATCGCGTGACTCGTATACAAATCTCCGCAGACATCCTCACAAAAACTTGTTCGATAGATTTTGATATCAGTCGCATAGTCATGATATTCATCTTGTTGTTTTTTCGACCAAGTTCGAGTTAGATTAGGATAGGATTCATAATATTGAAAATCGACGGGCAAACATAAACACGTTCTTTTATGTTGATCTGCATTTTTGAACAATGTTCGATTAGAATAATGCATATAGAAAAACGCTCGTGCATGAGGTTTCGACTGCCAAATTTCAAAGTATTCTTGTAGTGATGTGAAAGTCACATTTAATGGTGGTAAAATAAAAAGTTGCAAAGATTCTGAATGATTTAAAAGTTTGCCACCAAGTTGAAAGGCATTTTTTCGAACCTCATTGATGAGTGATGTATAATATTTCTTTTTTATAAATCCATCATTTTGCAAATGAATAAAATATGTTGGAGGAACTGGTTGAAAATAATTTTTTTCTAGATTTTCAAATGGACAAAATATATCTGTATTCGATTTTCGAAAATATTGAAAATAGCAATATTCAAAATAGAACCAATTAGCAAATATAGGATTAAGTAGCGAAGTGAGAAAATCTTGAGGATAATCCGAATTTGTTTGCATCATTTGATAATTACTTGGATAGATTGTACAGATTTTGCCTTGTATTGGAAGTATTCGAGACATTAAACCAGCAAAATTCGATCCACGACTAACACCATGAATGTAGAGTCGAGGATATTGATGAAATTTTGTATAGAAAATCTCATGAACCCATTGTTGTAAGAATGTATAGACTGATTTAGCATCAGTATTGTTTTGTAATGGTAATCGACAATTGAATGTCATTCGTTTCGAACAAATAGCCAATATAAAATATTGATAACGACGTAGATAGGCTAAAATTCGACGGCCAACAAAAAACGTCCAATAATCAGTACATGTACGACCAGTACCATTGAATAAAATCATGAGACGTAGTTTTGTATAGTTTTGCTTTGGATTGTATTCAAAACGAAATTCATAATGATTGTTTTTATCGTTTACTGAACGATAAATTGTAATATTGATAATCGTCATCGTTGTCGTCGTCGATACATTTTTTGTTATTTTATAATTCATGAATTTATAAATGGAAATAAATATTATGATTATATTGAAACAAATTAATACTATAAACATGCTGAATAGTTTCAACCTCATGATAATAATTTATCTTATCTGTTTTGCTTGTTTCATCTTCATTTCAAACGTAAGCAAACCAAAAGAAAGAGAAAAATGAAACATAATTTTCTATTGATTTTGTTTCTTTTTTGTAAACGAATTCATGCAAATCTAATTACTTATGAACAAGTTCGCGGTACGCCATATAAAGTCGGATACGATCATCGAGCTATAACGATCAATGGTGTTCGTACGATGCTTATATCAGGTGCAATCCATTATCCTCGTTCGACGCCAGCCATGTGGCCGTATATTATGAAAATGGCGAAAGATCATGGTTTAAATACTATTCAAACGTATGCTTTCTGGAATCTTCATGAACCAAAACAAGGCATACTCGATTTCAGTGGTCGAGCTAATCTCAGTCAATTTCTTCGTGAAGCAGCCAATGCTGGTCTTTTCGTTAATTTACGTATTGGTCCTTACATTGGTGCCGAATGGAATTATGGTGGTCTACCTGCCTGGCTCAATCAACAGCCGAACATAGCTTTTCGTTCGAGTAATCAACTTTGGGAAGAACTAATGAAAAAATTTATTCTAACCATTATTGATTATGTTACACCTTATCTAGCTAAAAATGGTGGTCCGATTATTCTCGCACAAATCGAAAATGAATACAATGGTAATGATATGACGTATGTTCATTGGTGTGGTAGTTTAGTAACGAATGAACTTTCATCGACTGAAATTCCATGGATTATGTGCAATGGTCATGCAGCTAATTCAACTATTGAAACATGTAATTCATGTAATTGTTTAGATGATGGTTGGATGACTGATCATCGTCGAACCTATCCAAATCAACCATTGATTTTCACAGAAAATGAAGGTTGGTTTCAACAATGGGGTGAATCGTATACGATGCGTACACCATCGGATATAGCCTATTCAGTGGCATCATGGTTCGCTGCTGGTGGTGCCTATCATGCGTATTATATGTGGTTTGGTGGAAATAATTATGGACGAACAGCTGGTTCAGCTATAACAACATCGTATGCTGATGATGTTTGTCTTCACTCGGATGGAACACCGAACGAACCTAAATATACACATTTACGTCGTCTTCAACATCTCATAGCGCAACGTGCACAAGATTTAATCGGTTACGATCCAATTCGAATCGAATTACCATACTGGAATGGTAAACAATGGGTTAATGGTACCGAGCAAGTTGTTTATTCGTATTCAGTATCGATACATTTCATTATCAATCATAGTTCGAAACAAGTGAATGTACTTTTTCATAATCAAAATATATCTATTAATGGTCGAACTGTATTCATCTATGATGATCAATTAACACTTTTATATGATAGTAATGATTATCATGATATTCCAAGTAATAATACTGAATTGATTCCAATTGTTACGGGCCCATTTCAATGGCAAATATGGTCTGAGTCATCGAAATCAATTGATATGCCAATTGTGAGTTCATCTCGACCTCTCGAACAATTAAATTTAACACAAGATGAAACAATCTATCTTTGGTATCGTCGTAATATAACACTTAAACGAGCAGCAACAAACGTTCGTGTTCAAGTACAAACACGTCTTACGAATGCTCTACTTTTCTATTTCGCTGGTCAATTTCTAGGTGAATTCAATACTCATCATCATGCGATGGGTAATATCAGTGTAAATATGACATTTGATCTTTCACAATTTCAACCCGATCGTGAATATCAATTTGAAATTCTTTCGATTTCATTAGGTTTATGTAATCATGAAGGACCAGGTATTTATGAATACAAAGGTATTGTTGGTAATGTTTGGTTCGATGACGATTTATTAATCGATCATTGGCAACATCAGATAGGTTTAATAGGAGAATATTTACAAATTTATACGAAAGAAAATGCATCGAAAGTCCATTGGAATCCTCAATGGACGCAAGGTATCAATCAAACGATAACATGGTTTCAAACAAAATTTGATCTCGATCAATTGATTAACAATGATACAAATACAAATCCGATTTTACTCGATGCTCAAGGTCTTAATCGTGGTCATGCATTTATCAATGGCAATGATCTCGGTCTCTACTGGTTGATTCAAGGTCAATGTCCGTCAACACCTGCTTGTTGTTGTCGACAAACTCAAACGGATTGTTCGAAACCAACACAACGTTATTATCATATACCATCCGATTGGTTAATGTCAAAAGATAATCTACTTACCGTATTCGATGATTTAGGAGCACCAGCACCTGGATCCGTCGCTATTGTACAACGTATCGTTTATTTTACGAATAAATGAACACACAAAAAATCAAAACCATATGTGCGCAATATTCTCTTTCTTTTTTTTCTTTGTTCTGTTCTGTTCACTCGATATTTTGGACACACATGTGCATTGAATTTTGAGAGTTCTGCTTTTTTTTTCAATCGTTGTCTTTCTCCACTTGATTAGACATGTAAAAACTATGCGATCCATGAAAATCTTAATATGATTGGTATATTTCTGCGCTACTCAAATAACCGTTAATACTATTCGTTCCACCAGTGACTAATACTTGTCCATTTATCAATACGCATACCGCGTGATAATATCGAGCATAAGCCATGTTATCATTAATTGTCCACGTTGCTGTTGCCGGATTAAATAACTCGACAGTATTTAAAGTATTGTAATAATTTCCGCCAATAATTAATACTGTTCCATTGGCTAATATGGATGTTAAGGGATACGATCGAGCATAATTCATAGTACCAGCGATTGTCCATACATTTGCTGATGGATTATATACTTCAGCAACAGGTGCACTAGTAAGACCAGCAACTAATACTTTTCCACTTGTTAGTACGGATGCTGCATGTGTGTATCTTCCATAATTCATATTAGTAGTGACTGTCCATACTCCTGTTAATGGATTATATAATTCAGCACTGTTCAAAACACCTCCGGCATTAAACCCACCAGCAACTAACACCCTTCCATCTGGTAATATGGAAGCCGTGTGGTAATGTCGAGGATAATTCATACTATTAACGATTGTCCATGCTCCTGTTGATGGGTCATATAACTCGACACTGCTCAAATAGCCACTAATCGAATTATGTCCACCAGTGACTAACACTTTTCCGTTTGTGAATACCGATGCTGCGAATAGCTGTCGAGCATAATTCATACTGCCAGTGATTGTCCAGACTTCTGTTGATGGATCATATAATTCAGTACTATTCAAATAGATACTAGCACTATAAAGTCCACCGGCAACTAATACTTTTCCATTTTGTAGTACAGATGCTGTGTGATAATTTCGAGCATAATTCATATTGCCAGTAATTGTCCACACTTTTGTTGATGGATCATATAGCTCAGCGCTATTCAAATAGCCAAGGTAATTTATACCACCGGTGACTAATACTTTTCCATTTTGTAGTACAGATGCTGTGTGAGAAGCTCGAGCATAGTTCATACTACCCGTAGTTGACCATCCTATTTATACAAATGTTTCTTATATTTAGCTTTACAATTAATTTTATAATAAAAGAAACTGATAAATTAATTACCTGGAGTTGGTGTTGTTGTCGTTATTGCCACCACTAAATATGAATATATTTATATTTAGTATTCAATTTTGAGATTTAGTCGAAAATTCTACGTCTTCGTATTGGTACGCAATAGTGTGTTACCTGTAGTTGTTGTCTTAGTCATAATAACAAGAAAATATGTACTGATTATCGAAGTTAGTACAGAGAGAAGAATCAGTAATGTTCCTGCAACAATTAATCCAATTTTTAAACATCGTGGTTTATGAGTACTATTGTTGACATTATCTTTCACATTGGATTGTCTACTATCTTAAAAATAATCAATATGAAAATACTAGAATATTTATATTCACTTCAATTCGGAATCAAGTTCTGAATTCTTCATTGGTTCTACCTTATAGAAAAAGAGATAATAATGAAAGATAAATTAAATATCTTCTTATAGATGTGATTACTTTATTTGACCATTGCTGTTTTGAAATAACCAATACTTTTTTAGATAGATATCTGTCCATCTAACCAACTTTCTTTCCAAAGTTGGTTTGCACAAATGAAGTTTTTTTTTGTTTTTGGTTTTAAATCAAGGGAAAAAAAATCGTATTTACATATTAATGCAATTGAGAGAGGCCTTATATTCATTAGAATAGCGTGTCCTGATATAATTTAATGAAAAAAAACAAATGGATTTTTTTGTTTGCATTTTTTATTTGAGAATAAATTTTTATTTGAAGAAGGGGGGGAGGATGTACTTTTTCGCTTCTTATCTATATTTTTCTACTTCGAAGGCAAACGATATGACAACAATGCAACTAACAAACGCAAAACTTATCGGAGCATTAGAATCCTATTTTCACAACGGCGTTAGAATTGTAAATCATGGTAATAATGTGGGTGCTCATGATTTATCTTGTGGAAACACTCCTAAACCTTACATTGATGTTAATCTAGCAGGAGGTATAGGAGTATATGTGGTTTTAGCAGTAATAGACGGTGTCATACGAGAAATGGCTACATGTGGCCCTGACGTTACGAATTTGACGCCAACAGCATGGGCAGCACACAATGGATGGATTGCATCACAAGCAGAAAAACGATTAATATATATTCTTTAATAAATAAAATAAAAAATGGGTTCGTTCGTTCAATCTAATTAATTATATCCGCTTGCGTCATCATTTGACTATAAGATGTTCTAAAAACAGGAAAAAGAACGTGCTTATCCTATTCAATTCAAAACTATTCGTCATTATAATTCTAAATAGGTATATACGTAGGTTATTGAGTTTTACAGTATAAAAAATATTTGATTTATTTTCGATGTATTCGTCCGAATAACTTGTCCATAAATATCATTATAATACTGACGACATCGTTGTTGTTGTCGTCGTCGTACGTATTTATACTCCGTTATACATGAATACTTTGCCATTGAGTTGCCATAGTTTTATTCTATGTTACAATAAATAATAAAAAGAAGCTTATAAAAAGAGTGAAAACTTAAGATTTATAAATTTCAGCAATTCGTTTGAGTTCATTTAATTGTTGTTCAAGTAAATCAATATCTTTATCTATCGCTTCGAGTGCATTATTTTTCGAAACCCACGTTTGGATTAAATCAGCTACTGAAATAATAACCGACACACCAAGTAGCTGTCCACTAATTGTTGATGCAGTTTGAGCACCAGTTGCAATCGCACTACTCAATGTCGGTAATTGCCCAATTAAATTCGACCAAGCACCTAATGTCGATGCAGCTTGGATCGATTCAGCAAGTTGCAAAAAATCAACACCAGCTTTCGACACCGAATAGCCCAATGAATAGACAGTGACAAGCCACGTTGTTATATCTTTCAAATTCGATTCACAAACTTGCATCGCCAATGAATCTTCTTCTAAGATATGAGTATATTTTTTTCGTAGACGTTTTTCAAGAACATTGCCTGTGATTGTTGTTCCTAATGTAGTCGCACTGCCAGTGAGTAACACAGGAACACCGATGATCGGAAAGAAAAAACATAGAACACCGCCAATAATCGATGCTGAATTACCAACTGTACTCGATATTTTACAATTAAACACATGTTTTTCCATACTTTTTCGAAGTTTTCTCAACGTATCGATTGTAATTGCACGTTTCTCAAGAAAATTTTCCAATGGTTCAATCGATGGTGGTTCGATATCAGTCGTTGATTTCAATTCATTTACACTTATTGAACATGGTTTTGATTGAAGCAGTGTCGTAGTTGTCTCATCTTCACTCAAATCTTTTGCAATCGAATGAATTATTGTTTCAAATTGTTCTTTCGATGGTAAAATTATATTACCAGCAGCAACAAGAGCATCCATTTTTAATGTGCGTGTGTGACTTTCTTTTTTTTATTGTTACGCATGAATGACCATTTCTCTTTCGCCCTGTTTATTTCGAAAAAAAATCCTCATCGTACACAATGACGTTTTAGTTTTAAGATAATACCAATGAAAATGATGACTGCGATCGGAAGAATGATATAGATAATTGGAAATTTATTTGACAATAATTCTTCAATCAGAATAACAGTCGTGGTGATGATAGAAGTAGTGATAGTAGAAGTGGTAATAGTAGCAGTAGAAGTAGATGACGTTGCTTCACTTGTATCTAAATCTGAATAAATAAATGTACTATCGTTAATAATTTTAATAAATTTTGAACATGTCGGAGACAGATTATCTTTGATTTCAGACATTATATATCTGTATTGAATACTACAATTAGATTGACTATCTGATAAAAATAATCGAAGAGATTTAAATGTCCAAATAATCGAATTAATCTCTTGATTAATTGTTAGATTTAATTTTGTCCAATCTTTATCAATGATATTTATAGACAGAATACTATCATCAATTATAAGAACATCTTCACGAATGATTTTCGATATCCATTCATTATTGATCGATATTTGTATTATATAATTAGATTTCGATGTGAAATTTATCAATTCAATATTAATAATACAACCATTACATGTCTTTTCGAATAATTCATAGAATGATTTGACTGTTTCTAAATTATTACTAAAGAATTCATCAAACGTTTTGATATTATCAATTTTAAAAGTAATCATTGTAAGATTCGATGGACATTGTTGTTTTGTTTTGAGCTTTAGTTGTGGATTAGAAATCGTACATTGTAAATCTTGTTCATGCAATAAACAATGATCATAAATATTACAACTACCGAAAACAAAAGTAATTAAATTAAAAAAAACTATCCAATGATTCATCGAAATGATTAGCGCGCAAATTTTCAATCATTCTCAAAGGTATATTTGTCTCTTCATTTAACTTTTATCAACTTCAAATCGTTGAATTCGATTATTTCCCCAATCAGCAATATAAATTAATTCTTGTTGATTGTTTTGGCATTCTGTTTCCATTTTATATTAGTTTTCAGCTGTAGAAGACGCAATGTTTGCTGACCTTGAAGAGAGAAGTTTGGAAAAATAAGTTTAATTAGAGAGAGATTAAACTTACGTAGTTCATTTAAATTATTTGTAAACGTTTGAGTTAGATTTGTATATAGTATGTTGAGTTGACTTTCATATTTACGACGTGAACTTGTCCAATTGTTAAATACGGGTTGAAGAAATGTTTGTTTATCAATTGAATATGATTGATTTTCTCGTTTAAATTTCACAAAAATGTCGAAACATTTCCGGATGATAATCAATAAAAGCATGAATTTTGTTTACTAGTTTGGAAGAATTCGACATCCGAGTGGTGATAATCTGTCCATCAACATTGACTGTTAAGATGTTTTTGTTTGATGTTGATAATAAATGTTGAATACGCAATTGTTTCATTATTTTTTCAAAAGATCGAGCAAATAATGAATCCGATGGAGATGAAATAATTTTACCTTCAGATAATTGTAATTGATCAAGTAAATACCGAAAAATAATTGGATTAAAATTTCATCTGTTGTACAATTTAAATACTAAATCCAAAAAGCAATCCTATAAGTAAGTATCGACGAAGTATCATCTCTCTTATCAATTATCTTAAGTGGAAATGTCAACGATAGACAACATGTTTATTTTATCCGTTCTTTTTCTCTCTCGTCGAGAAAAAAAAAGACTTTACTACTTCAAGATAAACTACCTTTTTTTTGTTGTTTTTTTTTCGTCATTTTTAACGTTAAGATAAGAAAATAAACAAGGATTTTGAAAAAAAAATATGATGAATCGTTTTGGTGATGTTGATTATTCATTCAAAAAACTTCCACCTGTTTACGGTTTTCAAAGTGAACAGCTCGTTTCAATCGACAAAGCTCTTGAACCACTTGAACAACATATCCACAGATTATCTCATTATATTAAAATAGCTAAAAAATATTGTCTTTTTCCAAATAAACATGGACTATCACAAGACCAGTCAGCTTCAATTTATATTTATACAATGGAATGGGGAGAAACCACTCTCTATCGAGTTTTGAACAAAGCATTACGATCAGAAAATCGAGTAGCATTAAAAATTTGGTTTCCCTATTTGAAACTTCTCGATACAGCGTTAGATTTATTACCAACACATAGAGGAGCTATATGGCGAGGTGTTCCACTAGATATTGGAAAGAATTTTACGAAAGATCAAATATTTACATGGTGGGCGGTTAGTTCCTGTTCATCATCAGTCAATGTTATCGAAACATTTTTTCCAAATACAAGCAATACAACATTATTTTTAATTGAAACTATTAATGGAAGAAAAGTTTCGGGCTATACTCAATTTGAAAAGGAAAATGAAATTATTTTGAAAAGTGGAACCGAATTTCAAGTCTGTAGTGATCCATTGAAACGACCCGATGGTTCATATACAGTTCATTTAATTGAACTAAATGATGATGGTGATGAATCATCACAACCATTAGATGGTCAGTTATCTACTGAACAGATATTGATGGCTCAAATAGATAAATTAGAAGAATATACAACGCCTCGTTACTTTTTTATTCTTCCAGCTAAAGATAGTGATTTACATTTTAAACTCTATTTTCTATGTGAATGTTCAAATGATCCAAAAGAATTACATGTTGCATCTGCTGATGGTTATTCAATCAGAAAGTTAAAAGAATTTATCATAAAATATGGTCAATATTTACGAATAACATTAGCCATAGTTAAAGATTTACAAATACAAAATGAAAATATCAACAATAGAATTGAATTTACTCAACAATTTCTCGATAAGCCAGAAATCAAACGACTCTATGCAAGTTTTCCATCGAATGAAAATAATAATTCTCTAGTAAAAACGACGCATTTACAAGAACTTGAAAATTATTTAGAACGTTATGACTCGAAACATTTTTTGGGCAATTTATATCCTCTGATCACTGAGAAAGGATGCTTTCGTTGGTTTTGTCAACAACATTATGATATAATTAGTGTTCAAAGAAACATTGATTTTGTTAGTCAAATAAGAACTTTAGGTGGTAAATTTGATCAAGAAAAGAAAGAATTCAAACTAAATGGCATAACATTTACAAATCAAAATGTAAAACTTTTTTCAGAAATTTTACTCAAAGGTTTTATTGTATCACGAGTTGTACTTGAAAATTCTTCAATTTATGAGAGTGATTTTGATTTATTAATCGAATTTATTATCAATCAATCATCAATTCAATGTTTCAAAATTCAAAATCTTAATATGCTCAATTATTTAGGATTCTCTAAATATATTTGCATATTTATGAAAGTATCTTTTATCAATCATTTGCTTGAAATTCGTTTTACTAATCAAAGTCAATATACAAATGTCGAAATGTTTAGAAAAATCCTATCTCAAAATAGAACTTATCGATCATTACATATTTATACGCATAATTTTCTTCAATATGAACAACAATTGCAAAGATATCTCGATTCATGTTTGTTATTTACCGAATTAATTGTTGATAATGCAAATCATTGTGAAATGTTAAATGCAATATTCAATTGGAAAATTCGAGAATTAAAACGATTGAAATTCAATGATTCATTACTTTCATCAACAGTTGAAAAACATTTTTGTCAATTATTAAAAACAAATCAAACAATTGTCGAACTAGATCTTATCGATGCAACTGATTTTTATAACAAAGACTTTCTTAAGAATCTTTTCGAAATCTTAAAATTTCATAAATCAATAAAACTACTTCGTTTACATATTTCTTATTTAGAACAATCCAATGAAAAAGAAACTTTATTAATTGATTGTTTACAAAACAACAGATTTCTTACTCATTTACGTTTATCAAAATCAAAGATTTCTTCTCAACTTAGTCAACAATTAATCATTTCCATTGAAAAACATCAATCACTTGTGTATTTAGAATTCTATCATTGTATGATAGATGAAAATGATGTAAAAAAATTACAAACATTAGAAAATAATGGATATCTAGCCAATAAAAATCTTTTTCATCACTTTCAAGTTGCATCAAATCTCAAATGGAAACAGCATGCCAAAACCATTGCTGGTGGAAATGGAAAAGGAGATAAATCAAATCAATTTAATGGACCTTATGGCATGTATATCGATCATCAACAAGAAGTAATTTATATTGCTGATTGTTACAATCATCGTATTGTGAAATGGAAATTAGGTAAAAAAAATGGAGAAATTATTGCAGGAGGAAATGGTCAAGGAAACGGAATTGATCAATTATATAAACCGTCTGATATGATTATTGATGGAAATAAGAGATCATTGATTATTTGTGATTGGGGAAACAGTAGAATTGTTCGATGGTCATTAGAAAATCTGAATGACAAAGAAATTATCATTGAGAATAGTTGGTGTTATGGATTAATGATGAATAAAAATGATGATTTGTTTGTTTCTGATTATTGGATACATGCAGTAAAACGATGGAGAAAAAATGAAAAAGGAGACGGAACTATTATTGCAGGTGGAAATGGTTGTGGAAATAAACTTAATCAACTCAATCAGCCGACGTATATTTTCGTTGATCAAGAAGAAGCAGTTTATATTTCAGATTTTGAAAATCATCGTGTGATGAAATGGTCGAAAGACGCAAAAGAAGGCATTGTTGTTGCTGGTGGACAAGGAAGAGGAAATAGTTTAAAACAATTAAATTGTCCACATGGATTAGTTGTGACTAATGTTGGAGATATTTATGTGGCGGACTCAACGAATAATCGAATAATGTGTTGGTCACCAAAATCAAAAGAAGGTCGTATTGTTGTTGGTGGAAATGGTGAAGGAAATGGATCAAATCAGTTGAATTATCCAATAAGTCTATCATTTGATGCTGATAATAATCTTTATGTTGTCGATTCTCGAAATAATCGAATTCAACGATTTTCTGTTGATTTTTAGAGTTTTACATAGAATCATCAAAATTATATAAATATAAAAGTTTACGACAAAACATAGAAAAAAAAGCATTTATTCGATATTAAATGTTTCAGGAAATTTTGTTTGAAGAAATTTCATGGCCATTAGATACAGAGAGCATTATTACTCATATTAAGGCCAGTAGTACACAGACCAAGAGCACAGTAAGTAGCATAATTAATATTATTACCATTATAATAACAAATTGTGGCACTATAACTAATATTACAACCATAAACAGCACCGTTATGAATACCATTACCCAAATAACCACAACCAATACAATGATAGTGCTCAGCGTTATAAATAGTACAATCTCTATGACATTCACAAGACTTGGCCATAGTAGTCGTAGTCACAGTGGTTGTAGTTGTGCTCGTTGTTGTGCTAGTGGTTGTCGTAGTTGTTGTACTACTAGTAGTTGTTGTTGTGCTGGTTGTAGTTGTTGTTGTGCTCGTTGTAGTTGTTGTTGTTGTCGTAGTCGTTTTAGTTACTGTCAACAAAATAATCAGTACTGCAACAATGATTGTAGCAATCATGATAAGACCAAATAAAGTAAGAAATAAACAGATCGGCGAATATTGACAACAAAAAACACGAAAACCACGACGTCGAACCTTACCATTATCAAACTATATAGTAAAAAAAGAACAAGTTAAAAAACGATATCCTATTAGTAGATCAATCGATCAACTAAAAATAACCTGATTATCGTCCATAGGGTTTATTTTAGTACTGATCGTAATGATTGATGGAGTGCTTGCTTTTGATTGGCGGATAAACTAGAGAAAAAATATATTATGAAGACTTTATCACTCATATTCTATGGAAAAAATAATCTAAAAAAGAGCTCACATTAGTTTTAAGTACTGAACTTGGAAGATAACTAGTTTTGCCTTTTAAAGATTGTTGGACGGGCAGCATCATTTGTGTTTCTTACGTTGATGTTTATAGACAGAAAAGAGTGTATATTAAAAGATTGTTGCTCTTATGACTGCGCAAGAGTATATATATATATACATATTGAATTTTATTGGCGAAGTTTTAATTTGAAGAGAGACGAGAGAAAGTCAAAAAATTATTAATAGTCTATAGTGTATAGCAACGGGTGATGAATAATGACTCCAATAATACAGAGAGAAAGAGAAAATTCATTATTTTGAAGTCTATTATGCAGTAGCATTAATATGTCCTTATGACCGAATAGTCATGGTTTCTTTTGCATTAATGAACTTCTATTCTACGTATATTATTAACATCAGGGCGAGATGCCATAATATAATAATAAATTATATATGTATGTGCGTAGTTACTTTTATTGAATTTATTTCTCTGATTTTTTATGTTTATTTCATAATAAGTCAAAACATAGACTATATAAACCAATCTTGAAAGTGAATGAAAATTTAGTTTTATCGTCTATTTTTTGCGTACGAATGATATTGAAGCAATGAGATGCAACAAAATATGGACATACTTTATTCACCTGCGCACACATCACCTTGGGATCATTTGCACTGTATCCTTTTTTTTCCTTATCTATTTACTGACACAACATGGTATCTTTCACATGGTCAAACCTTGAATCGGTCACTTATATAATATGAACTTGTTCTGATTCTGATAGTACGAGCACTATAAATACAGAGAATCAAGTTTATAACAAGGACAGTGAATTTGAGAGTGTTGTAAGTGACTCTATGCAGTCAATAGAATTCGATGGCTTCGTCAAGCCAAGCATTATAAAAATTTGAGTCTGGTCTGTATTCTTCTTTGTTTTATGAGATCTATATCATCTATGAAAGTTTTAGATTGCTGTAGAACAGGCTGTACAATTCAACAATTCTTATTATGATTATTTAAAAGGGAACATGAGACTTCCTGAATGAGTCTGAAAATTATTTACGATTTTTCAAGACTAATCTTGATCATTTCCAATCAATATTGGCAGGTTATTACACAAATTATAACAATTTATCTCGAACAATTCTTTACCAATTCCAATTCCAAGGCTAGACTTGGAATTGGAATTGGTAAAGAATAGTCAAACATTTCCCGATTTAAATTGTGGGAAATTTGGATTCTAACTGGAAGTTGCCTGCACTATGGTTGAACAGTTTCCATGATACAAGCGATGCCATAAACGATATTGTCGTACCGGCTTTACACAACTATAAGCTATTTCGAATAATAAAAAGTGCATTTATCCCTGGTGCTATTTTCTTTGAGTACATTATCGAAATAAAATCGGATTACGATGAATCCATACTAAAAGGTGATCCTATTTATCAAATAATTCCATCGTAACTTGAATGGCCCATCTTATCCAAATGCTGGTTTCGTTAATACACATAAAGACCTTCCACAAAACAATTTTGCAACACAACACATCCAATAATGGCAGTTTCATTTTGAACTTTTCTTCTATTGCCTTTTTCTAATATAAACATCATCAGGCATGATGTCTATTTAATAAAAGACTTTTGTTCATCGGTCAATATATATATATAGAGAGAGATTGACGATTGTATAGGTGATTTCATATTTGCAAAAATGAATCGCACAGGAATAAGCACACAATTTGAAGATTTATCTATGGAATTAATCGTTGTTTACCATCGGAAATCAATGTTAAATTACAATCTCTTCGTCATTTGACAATCAAAGGACAGCATAGTCAAAATTTTAAAAAATTTCTTTCGATTTGTCCTCGATTAGTCTCATTTGACTGTTGGTGTGATAATACAATTCGGCAAATGTCTTTGAAAAATTATTATTTTCCTTCGATGAAAGCTCTTCGACTTGGTCGTATAGATAAATTTCTATTTCATAATGGTCAATTCGAACAAATTCTCTCAGTTTTTCCTAATCTTATTCAATTTCATCTCACTGTCGATCAATGTCAAACATCCAATGAAACTATTGATTTCGCCAAATTAGCAACGTATTTTCATCAACAACTGAAACAATTAAAAATCTTGAACTTCCAAATTTATATGTGGTATCCTGTCTACAAACAAGAATTTCAAGTTTATGCCGAATTACATCCTGTGTTCAGATGTTTCTACAGATGTCAATCATTGTTATTAATTACTTCATATGAGTTTCGTTCAAACTATAGATCTCAAAAATATGTACGACCATCATAACCATAGATTTGTAACCAACGAATTTCTTCTCTAATTTTAATAAATTCGTGCCAAGGATTATTTTCAATAAGATGACATTCACCAGGTAGAATGATCAGTTTAGTTGGAATTCCAAGTGCAACTAAACCTCTTTCTAATAAATAATTTTCCGTATGTGAAACACGAATATCATTACCAGGCACGACAATATGTGTTGGTGTTCGAATTTTATCTAACTGAAAAATCGCTGATTCTTGTTGATAACGATGAGGAACTTGCCATGGATAACCTCCAAAAAGATAGATACTTGTATGAGGAATATCCGTTAAACCCCAATCAGCAATATGTTCAATAGCTCCAGCACCGAACAGAGCAGCATTAAATCTCGTTGTTTGACTAATTACCATCCTGTTAGATAAGCAAAACTATTAATATCAGCAGTGTGTGGATCTCCATGAATGAGCGTTAATAGTGGGAGATTTTTCTGTTCGAATTGATTAGGTGGATAGAGAAGAATTCCTTCGATTTGTGTTTGATCTTCTTGATTCGTCCATTGATAAGATTTTCCTTTCGGTAGATTTCTTCGAATAAATAAATCATTTTCATTTGTAATCATTTTCATTTGATCAAATCGATTCGTAAAATAATAAACTTCTTGAGGCAAATCAAATTCTGAATAAATAAAAGCAAATATTGTTGAGTTGTTTGCAGTTGACATCATTTCATAACTTCCAGTTGAATTCGTTCGTTTGATTACTTCATTCTCAAGTCTCATTTGTGAATAAATCTGAATTTGTGTTCCTAATTGACCTGTAAAGATAATTCCCTGTCTACCTTCGTCTACTAATTGATAATCAGTAATATGTCCTTGAAAATTTTTAGCCCACCGTTGAATTTATTTATTTGTTAAATTCATTGAATAGATTCGACCTTGATAATCTTCGTATTCACCTGCGATTGATCCTTGAGCAGAAACTGTAAAAAAGAGCAAACCATCGAATGACCATTTGAGATTCTTTTCAATCGCTTTGTTATTAGTTAATTTTGTCAATGAAAATTCTAATTCTGTCGAATTAAGATTAAGAGAATAGAGTTCGTAATCAGTTATTCGTTCTCGAATTCGTATTGATGGTTTAACAGAAAACACAAGTTGAGATCCATCAAGTGAACAAGTCAATTGATCAACACGTTGATCAATGTCAATTAATTGAATTTGTTTTGAAATCTTGAAATTGTCGAGATCAATTCGATAGATTCGATCGCCGAGAAATTGTTCTCGATATTGAATCACATCTTTCCAATGATGATTTGCTTCTTTTTTTTCGACCTACTGCAATAAAAAGATTTTGATTTGTTGTCGATCAAGTAAACGAGTGAATTTCTTGATCGAAAATATCTAATGGATAGAGGTGATTGGTAACAGTTGAATAGATCTGAAGAGATGATTTATCTTTGAGTTCTAATAAAATGAAACCATCTTTCCATTGAGGTTTCGTATTCGTTGCTTTGGTTGTTATTAAAATTCGATTTTTAGTTTCTAATGAATAAGAATCAATTGTCCATGATTAGGCTCAAGAGTAACCGATAAATAATCAGGATACTTAAAAAATTCTTCTAATGTTAAATTTGGTTTCATTTATTTCGTTATACCTTCTCAAAAAAAAAAGAAAGAAAGAAAGAAAGAAGAGGTTTATTTATGCACATCTCGCGTAAAGCGCAATATGAATTTGTCCTTGAGGTAAAATTTCATTCCAAATTTCTAAATTATTATCTTGTAAAGTTTGTCCTGTTTCAACAATCGCGTCTGCTAATAAATACTTTCGAGAATTAATTAAAAATCCTTCTGACGAGCCAGTAACTCGATCGAGATGATAAGTACTGGAATCAATTTTCATCTGTTCGAAGAATCTCGTTACATTAACAACATGTTCAGCAGCTATCAAAGGTCTATTATTCGATGTCCATTGTTCGGGTTGAATTAGTTCGCCTTTTCGTGAAATCAATGCAAGTGAAATCGATGGATCGATAACTTGATGAACAACTGAATAAACTGTCGGATAATTTTTAACAACAGTTTCAAATGTTATTAAATGAGTAACACGTTTCGAAGCTAACAACCAAGCCATATCTTTTGGTTTACTAGCGAATAAAGACAATTTTCGACTTGTTCCAAAGAATTTCGAAAATTTTTCTTCATCAATAATCTTCGGTTTAACCAATAAATTTCTCGAAGGATATCGAATAATTTCGAAACCTAAGTGTTCTCGTGCAAATCGATCAGTTTTATCCGTATATTTGCCCGTTGTAATTCCAATAATAATTTCATCGCAATCAACCATATGCGTTGAGATCGATTGCGGAATTAATTTCGATGCCCATCGTCTTGCATTGAACTCATTAAAAATCTCTTCCATCGTCACTCCAATGCCATTTAAATACATGACAAGATGAACAAACATATCCGAACATTCAGCAACTTGATGTTGATTATCACTTGCCATAATTTCCCAAAATTCTTCCATCACTTTGGCAAGAGCTAATTGTGGATGTCGTTGCATAAGACCTGAATAGGTATCTTGATTGATTTTCGATTTAATATGATCAGCTATTGTTCCGATATTTGCTTTGATACTTGTTTGTAAACAGAAACAACTGTGATTTCCCCTATGACAGAATGATTTCGCTGAATCAACTGTAATTAACATTGCATCGGAATCACAATCTAAACTGATTTTAAGAACATGTTGAATATCACCCGATGTTTGTCCTTTGAGAAGAACTTTGCCGTATTTTCTCGAATATCGATAGAGAAGTCTTTCTTGACATGTTTGCTCAATCGATTGTCGATTCATATAGCATAAACCTTTGACAGGTCCATTCAGATCTTGAATAATAGCTGAAACAGTTCCATCTTGACCGAAATTCGTCATACTATTAAAAAGACTTCCAATAGAAATTTGATTTTTCCAAATTGCTGAACCCAGTTGAGGAATAACACGTGCAAACGACCAGAGATATTCTAAATCATCGATCGAACTAATTCCTCCGGCAATGAAAATCTTTCGTATTTGATTTGGAATTTGCAGAATTAAATCTCGAATTTGTTGTCGTGGAATACCTGCTAAATGTCCTTCCGATTGAACAAATGTAATACTAATTGCATGAACACCCAATTCAATCAATCGATTGATCTTATCGAAAATATTCACACGAGTATTTGTTTTTCGTCCATGAATCAAAACTTCATTGTGTTCGTTAACACTTAATTCAACAATTAAACGTTCTTTTGGCATCTGCTCAATCAATGTATCATCTGCACTGGCGAGAACACATCGTCGAACACTTGATTTCAACATATCTTCAATATCATTAATTGTTCTTAAACCACCACCTGTGAATATATGATATTTTCTAGCTAGATTCTTGATAATTTCTCGATTTTTCGATGGACTCTGTCCGAAAGCTCCATCTAAATCAACCAGAAGAATATCCGAGAAGATACCAATCTTTTCAATTGCTTGCTGAACATCATGATTCGAATGTGTTTCACAAACGTTCGAACTTTGCACTAAAACAGGTTCACCATTGAACATATCTAAAGTAACAAGAACACGTCGTAATAATTTGCCTTGAATATTCAACCAAAGTTCTTGTAAATTCAATGGAATTTTCAGATTTGTATTTGTTAATAATTGTCGAATTTGTTGTTGATAAAAATATTGATTAAAATCAAGTAATTCAGTTAGATGAAATCGATTTTCAAAGAAATATTTTCGAAATAATCGATTGAATTCATTCCATTTCTCTAAAATGGCTTCTTTCGATGTTGAACCACCACTACGCCAAATATCTTTATCGAATTTATTCGTACTATTATCAGTTCGTGTTATTCTCATGCAATCTTGATTGATTTCACTCCAAAATAAATGACCACGTTTATCCAACATAAAACAAACATCTTTGATTTGCAAATTCAATTGCGAAAAATACGATTGAATAACCATAAACATTTTTAAAACGGACATTTTCGTTTGTTTTATATTGATCATATTGGTTAACAGATCTTCAGTTATATTTTTATCACCAACAGGTAAAGCATATTGTCTATTCGAAAGAACTTCTTTGAAAAATTCTTCTTTACCAATTGATTGTTCGTAGATAAAATAGAATAGATTTTTCGATAGTGATTTTTTCGTCGATGGTGAAATATGATTTGGATTTCTCCAATCGAATCTTACATACGGACCAATTAAATATTCATTATTCGAATTGGTGAGAACGATATTTTCATTGTCGAGAATTTCATAAAATGAATGTTTATCCGTTCCTTCACAAAATCGTTTGACAACAATTTCAACCGGTGAAATATCATCGACAAAATCACTAACAATAATGCCAAATTCATTGATCGAACGATACGAATGTTTCAAATCATTTCTCCACATCATTTCTAAGAATAATTGCGAGCCACATGCTCGAATTGAACCAAGATTTTGAATTTCACCTGTTGTTTGCATTGAATGTGAATAGATCGTTGATTTCAAAATAATAAAAGCGAGATCTGTTGTCAATGGATTGCCACTTATATCTCGATAGACTTTCTTCGATTCACCTTCGACAACAAGTCGAAGAATAGTTTCAGTAATTTCAATTTCATATTGACCAATAATTAAACAATTTCGATTTCGATCGATTTCAATGGCATGTTGATTTACATACCAACGAACGAATAATCGTTTTTTATCGATTCGTTCGATGAATTGTTGCGAATATTCAGGTAGATCTGTTATTTGATTGAAATCAAATGTTTCAATCATCGAATAGAGTTTATTTTCAATGTCGAATTGTTGAATTCGATCATAATTCAATGTTTGAGTGCCAATTTGTCGTAAGATTCGATAATAATTCGAATATTTATAGATAATATCGAGAATTTCTTGATAGACTTGTTCAATGGTTTTATTCGTTGTATCCAAAAATGGAATACCAAAATGAGCACTTAAATGTCGAAAACGTTGTTGATAATAATGTAGAGCTTTTCTCGTTTCCCAAATATCGGTTTTCGATCGAGTTTCAATTCGTTTTAGAATAGTTTCAATATCACAATCTAATATAATCCAAAAAATTTCTTCGCCATCTGGAGTTCGGTCTTCTAAGTAAACTTGATTGAAATTTTCATAATCGAATATATATTCCAATGTTAATTTATCCACAATTCGAGGATCGATACCATATTGATTTCCAAGATTATTGCTTCGTTCAATAGCAATCAAATTCTTATTCTCGTTTCGATAATTGATCAATTGCGAAATTGTTGTTTTTCCACAACCATCATTACCCAATAGACAAACGAAAACACGTTTTGACATTTCGATGTAAATACAAGTAAATACGCTTGTTATATTTATTCTTAAAATCAAGGACAAAGAACAAAAACAGTGAGTCATGAAAAAGAAACTGCGTCGATAAGAGGTAACTGGATGCCGTCACGATAGAAAGCCCCATTGACAAGTTGATCCTTGGGGGTATTGACAACATAGAGAATCGAATCAGCGCCTAGCTCAGGCGAACGAGCATTTGAATCGTATTGTGTCATATCTGTTGCACAAAAACCAGGAGTTACACTGACAATGGTGAGATGTGGCCATTGACGAGCTTCAATTTGTGTTAAACAAATTAATGCAAGTTTACTAACACCGTAAATTAAACATTCAGATTTTGGACTGTAACCAAGATTTTCAAATGAAGAATTAAGAAAATCTTGAACTAATTGATCGAGTTGATTTTTAGTTAATTCAGATGAAAGATATTTTTGTTGAAGTTCAACTGAACAGTCACGTAAAACATTTAAACCGACTCGACTGGCAACATTTATTATTCGACCATTCTTGCTCATTAAATCAACTAAATTTTCATTTAATAATCTTATTCCATAATAATTTGTGTCGAACAATTCACGAGCTCTACTAAAATCAAGTTCTGTAGTGAAAATTGCTGCATTATTGATCAAAATATCAATTTGTCCGTTGTATTTTTCTTTGATTTCTTCGACAGCATGAAGAATACTTGTCGATGACGAAATGTCTAATTGAAGAAGATGAACATTCGATGGAGAATTTAATTTTTGTAAAGCTTCTTCTCCTCGTTTTAAATCTCGACAGCCAAGTAAAATAATTTGATTAGGAATCGATGATGATTCAACAAGTTTTTTCACTAATAAAAATCCAATTCCTCGATTTGCACCTGTTATGAGAATAGTCATCACGCATACACGTATATAGGTTTCTTTTTGAATGAGAATGAATGAAAATAAAATAGAAGAGGGCGCTTTAAAATGCATTATAGGACAGCGAAAGAAAAAAAAGGTTTTATGAAATATTATCGTTTTTTTGAATGGCTTCCCATCTTTTGAAGATAGTTTCTGCGATTTGTTCGTTACTCTTTCGCATTCCATTAAGAGAAAAATCAGTAGCTTTAAGGTCTAGTTTGTTGTGATCGTAATCACCGAGTTTAATGAGAAGAAGTTGTTTTTCTTCAGAATTGTCTGGTGTTGTGACAAAACGATCAATAATGGTTCGCCATTCCCCAGTACAATATCTCGAATCGGTATAGGTTGGAGATAAAAATACGACAACCATTTTTGCATTTTGATAGATTTTATGTAAATGATGTTGACCATTTAATCGACAGATTTCATGTTGAAAATCTTGATCGAAAAAAACGGAATAATCACCATGATTTGGTTTCATTTGTTTTTTAAGAAATTGTGTGATTTTAAAAACTCGTTTACGTTCTCTGCCCGAATATGATATAGCGATTGACATTTGACTCTCAGTGATAAATCCATATTTTTTAACAGGTGATTCATCGACAGGAATCGGTGTATTAGAAGTATCATTGCTACTGATTAAGATTGCTGCTGTATCATCTAGCAAGATATCAAATGAATACTGAAAAAGAGTTAATATATTTGGAATTATAACTGACCGTTAGCAATATGTGTGTCAATGTCATTTAAGACTTCTCTCGATTCAAATTCAGATGGTTCTTTACTGAATTGAGTTTTGGAATCTAAATTAACGATTAGATAAGACATTAATTTATTAAATTTCACTAGCCTTCTGAAAGATCTGAATTTGTTGTTCGATGTAGAGAATCGGTGCAAACTTCAGTTGTTTTCTTCGATTCAAAGAATTCACCAATGAGAACAAGTATCGCTGCTATTGCAACTGCAAATGAACCCACTAAGATCCAAATACAAGCCAATACAGCCAGTATTAGCGCAAGTCGATTGTTACTGTTATTCATTTTGCCCAACAACAAAAAAAAGAATGCTATTACAAAATAAAAACAGCTACGTGATCATAAAACTATTTATCTTTCTTTCTTACACGGCTTCTCTTTGCCTCCAAAAAATACAGTGGCGTGCCGGTGAAGAATTTCCAACGAAGGACAATAAAGAGGAATCTTTTCGATGAATCTGAATCTGTTGACAATAGAATCGCACATGTTTAGTGTTTTTTGTTCTTATCATTGTTTGAATATTGACTTTTTAAATAAACGAAACATAAACTATGCTCTTTTTTACTATTTCAAAAGTAGATATAATTTGTAAGTAACATTTGACAAGGTAATGAATGGCAACGGCCATTTAGAAAGATTTTCATTAATTTATTTGACTGTCAATCTTCAAGATACTCAAGACATTGAGCAAAAATTAGAATCAATTATTAATAAATTTATGAAATTTGAGGACTTTCAACAATGTCAACAAATAGAGAGACAATTAATACATTCTATTCATCCACTTCAACAAATTATATCAGACTAGTCGCAAACCGATTTTTCGCTTTAGTTTTGATTTCATATAAGATACCACTTACGATAGATATACGTACAACATCTATTTGTTACTATATTTGATAAGATATATCATACGACATTTGTATCATCCTTTGTGCAATAACAAATTTGATAGTTATTGAGCATCTTGCCAATCGCATTGGATATTTGAAGGTATCAATGGACGTTTTAATATCTTATAGATGATAAACAATAATAGGAAAAGCAAAACAAAGAGTACAACAAATAAAACAGACATTTTACCAGTGTTTGTTTGAATCAAACGTAAAACAAAACTTGTTTTCTGTCATTGAAAAGAAAACTTTTGCTGTATTTCAAATGTGACTCATATATTTCGTTTGCGAAATACCCGAGATAATTAAAGTCATATAGTAGGTCATATATTTTTTTTAATAACCAAAATTTGCATATGAAACGATTTATTATACTTTATTCAAGAATGAAAATGTTTGAGAAAAAGCAACGTGATAGATAGCGCTGATTTTTAAAATTCTTTACTATTCGTTATTTTCATTTCCGACTATGTATAAGAATTAATCTTTAAGATTCATTGGCATGGGATCAGTACTTCACAAACACACAGTTGTTCAAATGAATGATTCTGAAAGTGCTCAACGATTTGATCCAAAAATGGCGCAAAATATCTTGCTCATATGGTTGGACAGTAATATTGATCAAGCAAATACAGATTGTCAACATACTCTTATTCATCTAAAACGAGTGATCAATACTATTCATACTTTCACCAATATCGATGATTGTGTTCAATTTTTACAAAAAAATCAGTATGACAAGATATGCATGATTGTTTCAGGTTCACTTGGTAAACAAATTATACCTCATGTACACCATATGTCCTATATAGCAATCATTTTTATTTTTTGTGGCAATACACAGAGCAACGAACAATGGGTGCAAGATTGGCCGAAGATTAAGGGTGTACATACAGATATTAAATCGATCTGCTATACTCTTCAGCAATTTGTCAAAGATTGTGAACATAATGGCATTGGCTTTAGTTTAGTTGAATCTGATGATATTTCGAAGAACTTGAATCAACTAGATCCGATGTTCATCTGCACGTGGATTCTAAAAGATATTCTTTTTGATATCGAATTCGAATCGGAACATTTTCTTGGCTTAATAAAATACTGTCGAGAAATACTAGAAAAAGACAATAAAAATGAACTTCAGAACATTGCCATCTTCGAACAAGAGTATACAAAAAAGACACCGATTTGGTGGTACACATCGGAATTCTTCCTGTATTCTCTGGTTAATAAAACATTATATTTATTGGATATTAGTGTTATCATGAAAATCGGTTTTTTTATTCGAGATCTTCATCAACAAATTGACGATATGTATCAAGAGCAATTTGCTGATGGAAAGTTCAATCAATCATTTACAGTTTATCGTGGACAAGGAATGTTCATGAATGAATTTAAAAAAGTGTTGAAAACAAAAGGAGGCTTGATTTCTATCAACAATTTTTTATTGACAAGTACATCAAAAACCATTCCAATGAAATATGTTGAACGAGCACTACTCAATTCTGATAAGGTAGGGGTTTTATTCGTTATTAAAATCAAGCCAAATCAGTCCACAACATCGTTTGCTTCGGTTACTGGAGTGAGTGTCAACGAAGACAAACAAGATGAAATTATTTTTACAATGAATACATTGTTTCGAATTAGAAATATTAAGCAAGTGGATAGAAATGCACGTCTATTTCAATTAAAATTAGAATTGATCGATAAAAATGATGATTGCTTGACGACGTTGAGAGAACGCATTCATATTAATACCTTTCCGAATTTACATGGATGGAATCGATTGGGTACAGTATTACTTAAATTCAATAAATCAAAAGAAGGAGAAAAAGTTTATAGAATTATGTTAGAACAAGAAAATGAAGAAAGTAAGAAGGGACGGTTATATAATCGACTTGGTTGGTGTAAATATGAGCAAGTAGAATATGAAGCAGCTATTGGATTTTATAGAAAATCTATTGAAATATATGAAAAATATTTTCCTAATGATCCTGATTTAGCTATATCTTTCAATAATATCGCTTTGGTGTATGATGAAATGGGTGAATATACTAGAGCACTTTCATATTATGAAAAAGCACTTGCAATTAAACAACAACAACAATCGCTTTCACCGAATGGTCTCAATTTGGAAGCCTTATATGATAACATCAGTTATGTGTATGTGGAAATGGGCGAATATACCAAAGCACTTTCATATAAAGAAAAAATACTCGAAAGCAAACAGCAAATCTCGCCTCCAAATCATCTTGATTTGTTAGGTCTCTATAACAATATAGGTGTCATCTATGAAACAATTGAAAACTACTCAAAGGCATATTCATTTTATGAAAAAGCCCTGCAACATGCCGAACAGTCATTGTCTGAAAATCATCCAGATTATATATTATGCAAAAATAATCGTGATCGTGTGAAAAAACAATTGTAAAAAAAAGAAAATCTTAGTTCAAATCGATGAAGTTTCCAGATTATCCTGTCGTAGTTGATGCGCAAAATAATAAAGTCGGCCATTGCGTTCTACAGGATCACTGTAAGTAACCATATAGTCCAGATACGATCTCATGTTACTCTCCATTCGTGGTGGTCGTAATGTAAATATTCTCCTCAAACATTGAAAACATGGAGATCCTTTGCAAAAAGCAAATGCTCTATAGATCCAAACTCGTTGATGACACCATGGACATAAATACAAAATGATTTCAGGTTGTAGTGACCGGCTTCGTTTGGCAGCTGGTCGTTGAATTGTATGTATGGTATATTTATTATCTTTGTTCATTTGAAAACTATCGAGTGATTCCTTATGTTCATAAAAAACATCAAATGATCCATAATATAAACTAAGCGGAGGCGTGTCTTTTGGAAAAGCTGCGAGATCTATTTTCGCAGTTTCGTATATATGAAATAGTGCTCGATCTTTTTTACCCATTTCTACATAAACGACGGCAAGACTCATGTGAAAGATTCCAATTTCTGCATGTACATCAGGAAGAATATTTTGCACAATATTCAAAGCACGTCGATGATAATCGAGGGCTTTACGTAGATCTCCTTTCTCATAATACATTCGTCCGAAATCAGCATACAACTCTGCTATCAAACGGTGCGTCATTCCCAAACTTTCTTTGTAGTGTACAAGTGCTGCTTCATAATTAACTAGTGCACTTTTGAAATTAGTCAATGCTCGATATGCATTAGCCGTCGAATGATAAATGCTACCAATTGTAAACGAATAATTTGCAGCAGTTTTATCGATGTTAGCCAAAGCTCTTTCGAAACATTGTAAAGATTCAACAAAATGGGATGATTCAAATGATGTTGGTACAGGAGATGCATAATGTAAATGTTTTCGCTTTTTGGAAGATTTAAGTTTTGACCAAGGAATACATGCGAAACATTTCCGATTATGATTGTTGTTCCTATCTTCATCGCGCCATATTTTTTCTAAATGTGACGAAATATCCGACCATGAATTGTAAGTTTTCTCTAGGCCCAATTGTAACGCAGCTTTACCTAGCAGATAATGACATTTAGCAAGTTCATTGTTTTTTGGTAAAAATAGACTATATTTCTGCAATAGATTATCACAGAATTTTTGTGCTTCATTTGGCATATCCATGGCCAACAGTAAAGTTGCAAACTCGTAATACGGATTATTATCTGCTCCATTTATATTCTGTTTATCTTTTAACCAAGAGAAAATCTTGTTTAAATCTATGTCTTCTTGATCGCACAGAGTCATTGATATGATCCATCGTTTGTTAAAGTCTTGTGCAACATTCGTAATACGAAAGACAGAGCCAACCATGAATAAAATTTCTTTTTCTGCCGTATCATAATAGCTAATATCAGTAATATCTCCAAATGGTCGTAGTGTTTTGTTAGTTTCACTTGGAATTGCATCAATAATAAATATGACGAATGCCGTTTCTTCATCCGTGTTTTCAGATTCAATACCACCAAATATTTCAGCTACTTTCCGATCGAGACTTGTCGAAAAAAACGATTTCATTGAAACAAGTTTACCAATCGACTCACCAAGTAAGTCAGCTTCGATATTTCGCATTCGTTGTCCTCGATAGACACGAACAATAGAATTCATTTGCCGTGTCATAAGTTGCTGATACATTTCTCTAATAACGAAACGGCTATGAAATATTGTTTCAACATCATTTGTACGAAAACTCTTGTTCACTATATCGTAGAGAAAAGCATTCATAGTATACCATTTCAATGTCGTTTCCGTCGAATAAACATCTACTTGAAATTTACGTATTTGTTCAAGCACGTTCTTCAAGTAGACTTCATTTTTATCGTCTTCATAATTCTGCTGATAAATTTGCATGCAATGAGCACAAAAGTCTTCTCGATCATTTTCCAAAGGTTTTGCGCATAGAAGCAAATCAATAAGTAATTGGGAAAATAAAAAAGAACTGTTGATATGAGTCGATGAACGATTCAATCTACAGATATTAAATGTAGTAAACGAAAAATCGTTAGTTGTATGCCGATGCCAACGTTCACTAAATGCTTGTACATGTTTTATTAAATCATTAATATGAACTATTACAATCTACAAGTAAATATCACCATTGAATCCAAGTGAAAACCAACTTTTTTCTTCATATGCTTACCTTTTTATATTTGTTTTGAAAGATTTTTAATGAGTTCATAAGACTTTCCTCCAAATTTATCCAGTAAACAAAAATACGAACGACATGACACAGATTATGCAGTGAATGAAGTGCCTCATTGACAACAGCAGCATCCAAAATAAGAATTCTTTTATCCGTTATTGGTGAAAAATATCCAAGTTCGATAGTACAATCAGTCACATCATCAAAAATTTGAAGAGAAAATCCAAGTTCAGTTTGAAGTCGTTGTTGTATTTGTTCTACATTGGCTAACAATGAAGCATCTGTATTTGAATCATTGCTGACAATCCAAGTTGCTTGAAGAATTTTACTTAACATTTTATTATCGAATATGACGTTATTTCAGACACTCACAATCGAGCAGACGCAATAGTGACTTTTTTTTCGTTCCAAATTTCCAACATACGCAAGCGAATCATGCTGATTCATCTTGAAATGTAAATAAATGCGACACTACTGCTCAAGATAGAATAAAATTTGCATGCATTTATTCATAGAAAAAGAGAAAATTGAGACGACGTCGAATGAATGTTCGATATTGTTGAATTGACTTTTGAAATTGTTTCTTGTAGAAAGTCGATGGAATAACAAATATGAAAAAGATTAATATTGGTGGAACGAATGAAATAAAATACGCAACAAGATACAACCAAACATGATTCGCCGATTGCATACATTTCGAAATGAAAATGAAAACTAAACGTGGAGTTCCAAGAAGAATAATTGTTAGAGGACCCGTTAATAAATTTTTGTGGTCTCTAATTTGATTGATCAGAATATTATCTGTCGATTCTCGAGGAAGAAGACGCAGTTTTTGATGATGTTTTTGTTTGATAACAATAATCGAGGACACAATATTAATTAATAATGGACCACAAAAATGAAAAGCATGTACAAAATAATTGTAGATTGACAGATAAGGTCCATAACGAAAAAGACACCAACTTCGTTTGATGTTCGATAATTCTGTTTCTTCTTCAAGAATATTTCGAGAAAATACATCATGAATCGATGTGCTAATAACAATAATTGACAGAAGACAAATAACGAATTTAGCCGTTGATTTACTCTTTTTCTTGACGAAACGTGGACCTTTTATTGCAGTAATTGCTCGTTCACTTGCAACACACGCATTGAACCATTGATCGCAACAAAGACAAACTCGAAGTATAAAATCCAATGAATAACATTGAATTTTGAAAATTAACTGATCAGAAACAATGACCATTTGTGTCAAGAGAACAAAAAGAAATTTCAATCCAAATACAAATGTTATTATCAATGAAGTTATCGATGAACTAAATAGATACAATCCACAGCCAACTTCACGTACTGATTTATTATTAAATGTTATTAACGAAAGAATTCCATTTATAGATCCAACGCATACGAATAAAATAGTTACAGCTAGACTTATTTTGATAAGTGTTGGTTGAGATGAAAATGGTACATTTGGAAATATGTGATAACTTAAAATAGCATCAAGAGATAAACCAAATCCATTCGTATTAAATTGACAACGTGAACCAAAATAACAATCACGACAAATACACATAGACTTTGTTGGACATGCAGATTGATCTTGAAGACATTGACCATTATTTTCACATGCATTTTGATCGGAACAATTATATTTCAAAGTATGATCAAATCGAATACAATTCGATAAACGTTTTCCGTAGAAATCATAACATAGACAAAAATGAGCTTCATCATGAAAACAAGATAAATTCATTAATGAGAGATTTTGACATGGTAGATGATAGTATTTAATTCGACGAATAAGAGCTAGTTGAAGAATAGTTCTATTAAAAAACTCATTGATATGCAAACAACGATCAGACGATTCGAGCGTTTTACTATGTATGACGGATTGATTGTAAATAGTTTGAACAATGGATAGATAATAGATTTTCTCTGTAGGTTCTATAAAAACGAGATGAAATGGTTGAGACCAATAGATAACTATTGAATTTTGTTGAAGAGGATTGGATTGAAATGCAGTTAATCTTAAAATCGAATCTTTCCCATTATAAGACGTGGGTAGTAATTGAATAAAATGAATAAATATATTTTGTGATACAGGAATTGTTTTTTCAAAGGATATAATTAGTTGATTATCAACAATTTCACATCGTTTTCCACTGTAACCTGTTGGGCAAAGACATAGAACTTTGTCATTGACTGATAGATAATCTCCATCGGAAATACATTCACCATTATTTTCACAAATAGAATTATTTCGGCAAGTTGGATTTCTGAAATAGCATCGTGGTCCTAATTTATCTTTCGGACAAATACAAATCGATCGATTGTCTGCTGTAACATCAAGACATAACGAATCCCATGAACAATCACAGAAATGTTTAATATGACAATATTTCCCTGACCAACCGTTTTCACATTGACAAAATGTTTGTGTTTGCAGTTGACTTGAATATGTCCTACATTGACCATAGACACATTTCATATGAGAACAATAATCATTTTCTTTGTTGTGTTGACTTCGTGGAATGTCAATTCTGTAGACTAAATGATGAACAGGTAAAAATGAAAATTCAATTGGAAATAATAAACTTCCACGATAGTTTAATGAATCTTTTTCATAAATATCAACATGAATTTGATAATTTCTCTTCGAATCTTTCGGTCGAGTTGAATAAATTAAATAGAAATGAAATTTTCGTCGACAATGTACTGCGGGTAAATAATTGATCTGTTCATACGAATGAACAATTCGTTGATCACTATCATCAATAAGTAAGAAAATAATGACGAATAATTTTCGCCAAGAATCAGATAAAGTCTGAAATTGAACAGTAAGACTTATGCGTTGATTTTGATATTGACATTGCGAACCATAATAAGTTAAAGGACAGAGACATGTATAACCTTCTTGATTTTTTAACCAAACACGCAACGGAATGCCAACATGACATTCTTCGACTTCGAATGTACGTATTCTTGAACGAGAACTAATATCTAATGTTTGTTTCGTTTCAGCAGAAAGTTGAAAATCAACAGCTGTCATCCATCGTCTAGTCGATGTATAATGTAAACAAAGAAATCTTTCAATATGAGATAGAATAGGAAATGGTATATAATGAAGACATCTACCGTAATCTTTCGTAGCTAATGTATTATTATTATTTGTACAAAATTGTTCATCATCTCCATTTTCGCAATCTTGAAAACCATCACATAGCTGAGAATTCGAAATACATAAATGTGAATTTTGATTTCGACAATAGAAGTTTTCAAAACGAAAATTTAGATACCAATTCTGCCAATCAAATGGATTGTTTCTTTTACAAAATGATTCGTCTGTACCACCAAGACAATCGACATGTTCATCGTTTACTTTTTCGATCGATAAACAAGTAAATTGATTGTTATCAGAGGAAATACATAAACGATGATTCGAAGAACAATTCAAAGGAAAATCTGTAATACAATTAATTTCATCTTCACCATCGAAACAATTCTTTTCATTGTTACAACGTGTATAGATATTGTTACATTGCCATTGTTCACATTCGGTTTCATCAGTATGATTCTGTCCATCGATTAAAATTGGGATAAGTTCAATGTATCCATCACAAATATATTGAAATAAAATTTCTTTTCTCATGGGCCCATAATTCAATGTTTCATCTGAACACAAGCCAGATTCACTGTCTCCACAATCACAATAGTTATCATTGATTGAAAATTGTGAAATATACTTGTTTGTATCTGGACATTTCCAATGAGTTTTTTCTAATTGATTGATTGACTTCAAAATATCGAAATCTTCATCATCTAAATATGGACAATCAACGATTTTATCCAGGAGACGATATATGGAAATACATTTTGATGAGTTCAAACATTGATACATTGTTGTTTGATTACAGATTGTCGAGTTAGTAAATGTTATATGATATTGTTTGAGTTTAGAACGTAATTCTGTTATTATCTGATCATAAAAATACAATGGCTCCAATGATATTGAAGATAAAATTCGTTCCGAATGAAAGCAATTTAGATTTTCATAAGATATCATTTCAATCTTACTTAATAAATCATCATAATCAGTTGTATTGTAACATAGATAAAGAAATTCCGTTGACAAATAGATTCCATTCCAGACATTCGTTGCATTCCAAGCAAAATAAATATTGCCAAATAGAATTGGAATATTGATCAAAACGAAGCTTTCAGTAATATTCATTGTTAGTTCAATTATTGTGTTTAATAGAATATATTTTCGATTCCATATACAAGAACTAGTTATTCCAGACTGTTCACATATTCTATCATCGCATCTACTTTTGAGTTCGTAGAGGACGCTGCATACTTCCGGTGGTTTATATGTACCTAGTTTCAGATCCGACCCATCCATACAAGCATAAAGCTCCCAATCGTTGAACAATGATTCTTTTGGTATGCATTGTCCATTCTTACATCGATACTCATTTTGTTGACATTGATTTATTTCTAATTGCCAACAATGTTGTTCATCAATTCCATCGTCTAAACAATCAATTCGTCCATTACAAATCTCAGTCCAATCTAAACATGCTAAACCATGATTACACTTTAAATGCATATAACAAGTTAAAATTGACAAATAATACGGCAAATCATCACAACAGTTTTCACTCAATAATTCATATTCACATTTCGGACCAAATCGACCTTCTGTACAATTATAAAATATCTCGTTTTTTTCTACTGATGGTTCAATTAAATAATGTTCGTAACGTTCAATAATATCAAATGAAATCGACCAAAGATACAACTGTTGGGCACTGATATTCTCGTTGGATAGTTCTGAAAATGTTAATTTTGATGACATATTTTCATCGATTAATTCAATTTGAAATTGTGGTGAAAATTCATTCATACAGTAAAACAGATGCTGCTGAGAACCAAAACCATCATCATCATCCATAATAAGACGCAAACAATTATATTCTTTCAACCCATCAGTATAATAAAAGTTCAAACTAATCTTAGCGATCGTCAATTGAATTAATAGTAAGACAAAAAAAAGAACTTTCCACTGAAACATTCTTATCACAAGTGAGAAAAAAAGTGAGCATACGTTGTAATCATTTTTTTTTATGAACAACACATGTCTAATTATTTCAATTATCTATGTAAAACCCATTGCTTCATAGACCAATGACATTATTTTCCCGTATTTTCCTGTTTCATATTTTTCACTTTCATACATTCCATTTAGAAAGGGTGTATGCCGCTTATTAGTTAATAAAACAATCGAAAGTGAATATTTTGGATCAATAACCGAACAATTTCCCGTCCAACCCGTATGACCATAGGCTAAATTCGAAGCATGAAGACCAAACCATGGCACCGATTTATTTGCATTAAGACGCCATCCTAATCCAAATCCCGGATCAGCATCATATGGAATAAGAAATCGATCTTGAACAGATTTACTCCAAAAATGAATATTTCCAAATTTTCCATTGTTTAACATAATTTGAGTTAGAATGGACATATCATGTAAATTCGAGAAAAGTCCAGCATGTCCTGATATACCATTCAACGAATAGAATGCTTTTGCATCATGAACTTCACCTTGTATAACATATCTACGTACATTTGGAAAATTAATGCTCGTTATACCTGTATATCCAATTAATTCAGTAGCAGCAAAATCTGATTTTTGATATGATGAAGTACGAAGAGGATTGAATAATGTATGTGTAAGACCTAATGGTTGATAAATATTCGTTTTCACATATTCATCAAGTGACAATCCACTGATACGTTCAACGATAAATCCCAATAGCATATAGTCGATATCAGAGTAAACAGGCAATTGACCTCGAGCTCGTTCAAATCCTAATTTTGTTGTAATAATTTCTTCTGTTTTCTTCTTATCTTGTGAATATAAATCCGGCGAGACTTTCTCCGGATTATAGAATTCAATCGTTGGAGCATATCCAGCTATATGTATCAATAAATCCTTGACTAATCTTGTCTCACGACATTCATTTTCTGGATTACATCCAATATATTCTGGCAGATATTTATTGATTGGATCATCAACATTCAATTTGCCTTGTTCAACCAATATCATAAGTGCATAATTCGTTGCATACATTTTAGTTAATGATGCTAAATCGAACATAGTATCTAATGTTAGTAATTGTGGCTGATCGATGATGGTTCCTGATTCATTATATTTTAATTTATAGCCATAAACAGTTTGTTTTAATATTTGACCATTACGAATGATGATCAAAGCAGCACCAGGAAAACCTTGTTGTATTTCATCGAGAATAAATTCATCAATGATCTGCTCATTCAACGTATTTTGATTCATTTTTAACAAAAGAAAAACAAATGCAAGCACTTTTGTTTCGTTTCTTATCTTATCTTATCTAATGTTTCTTTTTCTTTCACACAAAAATATATGGCAAACGAGTTCGTTCTTCGTCGTGCTATCGATGCAGATTGTATTGCTCTTTCTCAACTGGCTCAACAAACATTTCGAGAAACGTACATTGAAGATTTAGCAGTTCCATATTCAGAACATGTTGTCGAAACTTATTTTCGTTCATCGAAAACTCCCGAATGGTACGCAAATAAAATTGCTGATCCTCTACGAGCAGTGTGGATCATTGAAGATAAACTCAACAAAAATGATGAACTCGTCGCTTTTCTTATTGCTTGTCAATGCAATCTACCACATGTAGATGTTTGTTTGGGTAAAGATGGTGAAATTGAATATTTATATGTTCGACGTGATCGACAATCCTACGGACTTGGAAAACGATTAATCAATGAAGCTATTTCATGGATTCAAGAACGATATGGCGAACGTCCTATTTGGTTGGCTACAATGTCATGCAATTTAAAAGCACAGAAATATTATACAAAAAACTATAGTTTCATTCAAGTTGGTGAATATTCAAAGAATATTGGAGAATATGAACAAAAGGAAATAATCATGAAACGAGAACATAATTATATAGTAGAGATTCAAGATTGATAACTTTTATTAATAAAGGAGACAAATTCTTCTGAGTATCGTAATGTCCTATTTCTAAAATGATTGACCTAAGCCAGACTCAAATTTGTCATTATTAACGAAATAATATCATATCACTAACTCGTTCAGTAACAACACGTCTTGTAGCACCTCGACTTCTTTCCCAACGTTTATCTATATCAAATTGCCAAGTGCATGGCATCGATAATCTCGTTGAATATTTATTCGATTCTATAGCAATTGCATCTCTCATTTGTCGACTGGCTCGAAAATTAATAATTGTACAACTAATACGTATCGATATTAATCCAATACCGAGAACGCTACTTCCTAGACCAATTAACACCGGAAAAGCATACGGTTGTGACTTGAAATCAATACAAGTCCAACGGTCATAACCAATATAAATGCTAAACAAATGAATGCATCAACTTTACCTGAAGGAATAGTCTTATTAATATTTCCAATGGATTCAGCGAATTCATCGGGTTGAATAATAGTTTTTAATTGACTTGGATAGACTGTAAAAAATTCTTTACTACAACATCCAGCTATAAATCATTCATTCGAAATAAAAATGCAAAGGAAATCTAATATTTGGTGCATATACTTGCAACAATTGGTATATAAACTTCATTAGAACTAGCAGGAGTAGGATAAATACTCATGCTTTTTTTGTCGAAATTGTTTTTTTTAATTTGTTTATTGCATGTGTGTATTTATAAGACACGATTGATGCAAGTAACTATAGGCGCATAAAAAGAAATGAAACAGAAATCCTAAGGCTTCATTTTTTTTTCATTTTTACAAAAATCGAAGACGTACGTCATTTCGACTCGCAAAAATACACAATGTTGACGTCTGTAAACATACTTCAATTGTGTGATTCACGAAAATATCTTTTATCAATCTTTTTCATGCGAATATAAATTATTATCAGTAATGCATGAGCCCTTGACATCATTTGATATAATAATCTACATAAAACAAACTAATATTTATTTTATTTCGACTATCTTGTTGATCTAACTTATCAATTGTGAACATATAAAAATGACTCTAAGAAAGAATATTTTCGAATATATTCACCCAAACATAGAAAAAAAAAGATGAAATACTGGTTTGTTCTTCTTATACTTGCTCTTGGTAAGACAACTAAAATTAAAAGAATCATGCTCTTCTTTTCTGTTGTTGTTAATCAATTTTCTCAATATAGAATGTTTAACTCAAGTTAATACATTGCAATGCTACAAATGTACAAGTGATGCAAAATCTGCATGTGGAGATCCATTCGAAAAAAATTCGATGACTGATGCTGATAAAAGCACCGCTAATCCGGGCTTTGTATGCGTGGTAAAGATTCTTTAATCATTTTTGATAACATTCATTCCATTCAAATTATTTTTAAGAAAAGTGTAACCAAACAAAGTGGTAAACCAACAGATATTGTACGTGGTTCAACAATGCCAGTACCTCTTCTTGTCTGTTCGAAAGGCTCAAATGCCTGTTCTGACATCACCATAGGCGATGCTACAACCACTACATGCTGTTGTGATTCAGATTTATGCAACCATGCACAAACAGTACAACAACAATCCCGTCTTGTTTACGGCATATTCGCAGTAGTGGCTATGAGTGTCTATCGAATTTTTCATTAACTATTTTAAAACATAATAATTTGTGAACATTTTCTACAAAAGCTACACGTAATTTTCTATTGCTGAATTTTTTTTAATAATTAAAGACATCCATTTTTATTCGACAATATGATGAAATCTAATGAGAGAGTATTTAAAAGTTTTTGTGCATAAATTAATTTACGGTTAAAGCATCAATTAAACATCATCTGCATCTGTTCTCTGAAGGAGAAGAGGAAGATAATAGAAAACACAAGAAACAAAAAATCATTTGTTTGCAAGTATATTATCTGGAGTATTCTATTTTTATTGAATTAACTAACATCTAATTTCATGGAATGTTGTTTTTTGTTTAGTGCAATATTTGTTTATTGCATTTGTGTTTATAAAACATGATTGATGCAAATAACTATAGGCTCATAAAAAGAAACGAAACAGAACTCTTATAAGGCTTCATTTTTTTTCATTTCATAAAAATCAAAGACGTGCGTCACTTTGAATTGCAAAATACACAATGCTGATATCTGTAACCGTACTTCAATTATGTGATTCACGAAAATATCTTTTATCAATCTTTTTCATGGGAATATAAATTATTATCAGAGAGACATGAGGTTTTGACGTCAATTAATATGATAACCTACATAGAATAAGCTAATATTTATTTTATTTCGAGTATCTTGTTGATCTAGTTTATCAATTTTTAACATACAAAGATGATTGTACGAAGGAAAGATGAAATACTGGTTTGGTATTCTTATACTGGCTCTTGGTGAGATAACTAAAATTAAAAGAATCATACTATTCTTTTCTGTTGTTGTTAATCAATTTTCTCAATACAGTATATTCCTCTCAAGTTAGTACATATATATATGCTATCAATGTCGAAGTGATGAAAAAAGTGCATGTGGAAGTCCATTCGAATTATTTTTAAGAGAAGTGTAACCAAACAAGACGTTCCGCTCATTACGCGTCAACAAGTATCTATTGGAACGTGTACAAATGGACTAACTGCCTGTTTTGAGAACACCCGTCAAGGTATTACAGGCACTGTATGTTGTTGTGATTCAAATTTATGCAACTGTGCACCAACAGTATAACAACAATCTCGTCTTGTTTACGGCATACTCGCAGTACTGCCTATGAGCGTCTATCGAATTTTTCATTAACTATTTTAAATAGTAATTTGTGAAAATTTTATATTGCTGTTTTTTTATAATTAAAGATATCCATTTTTATTAGACAATATGATGAAATCTAATGAGAGAGCATTTAAAACTTTTTTTTTGCATAAATCAATTTACGGTCAAAGCATCAATTAAATATCATCTGCATCTGTTCTCTGAAAGAGAGAAGAAGATAAGAGAAAACACTATAACACAAAAAAATCATTTGTTTGAAAGTGTATTATCTAGAGCATTCTATTTTTATTGAATTAACCAATACCTGATTTCATAGAATGTTGCTTTTTGTTCAGCACCAGATTTCATGTTTTATAATCCATCAACATGGGAAGGAGATTCACCGACTTCTACAATAGTCAAAGGATTGTTTGTATGATAATGATTGTCTTCAATTATTAACTGAATATTTCCGTCGATCAATCAAGTAAATGCTACAAAAAAATGTTTCATATTTCTAATATGTATTGCGTTTTTGCTATACTCTAACAAAGTCAACACGAAAGAATTTGTGAGAATATACGTCGATGGCTTGATTAACCAACCGTAACAAATACGCAGACATGTAATGTGATAGACACAATTTGTTTTGCACACAAAAAATGTCTACCTTATTAATAATTCACAACGAATCTATATGGTTTTGTTACATTAACCCTTAAAAGCCGAAGGGTTTTTTTTTGACAATTAGGAAGAACTAACCATTACACCAGAGTTCTCGAGTCCATAGTATATTTATACCATAGTCAAAAAAAAAAATTTTTTTTTTCTTACAGAAATACAAAATGTCCACTGGAATGGACATTCGGTCTTAACAGTCTAACTTTTTTTAATGTTTTAAAATTATGTGAGAGAGGTTTTTCCATATCAATAACTTTATTCATTCTCTTTTATACACGACAAATCAA
>Ga0209960_1001022_pt1 | contig 43943 bp, 34 predicted proteins | sample ThiBiot_500_plan_2_FD_183947 | JGI IMG/M metagenome (GOLD analysis project Ga0209960, IMG submission 183947) | Wastewater bioreactor microbial communities from Cape Town, South Africa - Thiocy_expt_500_plan (SPAdes) | ecosystem: Engineered > Bioreactor > Thiocyanate-remediating >... | reverse complement strand
TCAATTCAATTCATTGACTTTTGGAATTTTTCTCAATTCAATTCAACTCAATTCTATCATCTTTACAAGTTTTGTCCGACTCAATTCGATTCAAATTCAGTCATTACAAAGAGAATTATCAATTCAATTCGATTCTGTTTGAACATCCAATTTTTTTTTTCAATTCAACTCAATTCGTATAATGAATTGAATTGAGTTGAGTTGAATTGGTCATTTTTTGAATTGAGTTGCCCAGCTCTGGAAGAGACGAACAAAATTTTGGATTAAAGACAAAACATTTGAAACTCCAAGTGAAGCGGAAGTACTAGTGAGAAATGGATGGTCAAAACACTATACTAATTTTACAGACAAAGGAAAAAGAATTTATTATCGATGCAAAAAAGTTAGGCGTCGTGGTGTTCAATGTAGTGCCTCGTTGTCTCTTCTTTATCATGCTGATAGTGATCAGGTCACCATTTACAAAACTGAAGGTGACCATGATCATCATGAAGATGAAATTCGAGGAATAGGTGACGACATAAAACAATGTGTAACTAATATTTTTTACTGATAAACTAAGTTTTTTACTGACCAATTCAATTATCTTACTGACCACAAAACATATTCCCGATTTTAAATTTTCGTTTGTAAAACGTTTTTGTTTTTGTCATCAGGCGTAGCAAATGTCAGTCAAATAACATCGTATTCGAATGATTTTACAAATATACCTGATAAAGAAAAGGATGCTGTCGACGGGAAAATCTTATATTGGTTAATTATGGAATATATTCCTGGTTGTACTCTAGCGAGTTTCGTCGAGAAATATGGAGAAATTGATTTATTAAATGCCGTTAAATTAAGTCAACAATTGCTTCGAACTGTTAAACAAATTCATGCGAGAGGTGTTGTTCATCGTGATATAAAACCGCTGAATTTACTAGTGAAATACGATGAAAAATCGCCATTTGAAACGGCTGAAATCTATGTTGTCGATTTTGGATTAGCCTATATCGACAATCGTGAAGATGATATTGATTTAACATCATTCGAAGAAGAAGAAAAATATGAGAAAACACATTTCGGTGATACACTCGGCAATCGTTTCTTTCGCGTTCCACAATTAGACTCAGCATCATTCAAACAGCTAACAGCCAAAGAAAAGAACGTTCTTTTATACATTCGTCGAAGTCCGACAATTGATGCGTCGAGTATCTGTGCGATATTCTTCTGGCTTGTAACAAATCACGAGCCAGGACTTAAAAATCGAAATGATGATAACAAAGCTCCACATCAAGATGAAAGAGCAGAAACTGAAATTTCGAATAAAATCCAACAGGCAGTCAATCAATTAGGTATCAGACAGGACTTAATAGAAAAATTAAAAGTACAATTAACTGATTATTTAATGTCGACATTCGATCGAGGCTTTGAATTTGCTGAACGTCAATGGACAATCGATCAGTTAGAATATCGTTTCGAATCGATTCTTCAATTACTTCAACCAAAAACAAGTTCCTACGATCAACAATTGAATGAGGCTGCACAGAATTTATTTTCATTTGAATTAATCCATCGAATTCCGAATTTATCTCTGATTGAATTGAAATTTCATAAGATTTCACTTGCATATGAATGTGGAAAGAAGAATTTCATTGAAAAACATCCATTCTTTTCATGGTACGATGGACATTGCCGTTGGTCACAACATTTACAAGACATGACTGAACGAAAAAATCACGATATTCTATGTTATCAAAATAAGAAAAGGAATTTCATGTTAATCATTGTTTGTTCTGTTCACTATGATGACAATGGTGACGTATTTACATTAGCTTTAGGCAGTGATTTTAATGGTATTTATGTTGATTTACCATTGGGACGATATTCTCCTCAATGTTTAGACAATTTAAATATTGAATTCGAATTTGAACGTGAATTGATTAATCTTTTACAAACTATATCTGTATCAAAACAATGAATGCCATGATTTTTTTAAAGAGAAAAATAATTAAAAAAAAAACCCGTCCCTCACCCTCAAGATAGTTCTATGGGCTAATTCTTAATTGCGGCTACTTTTTTAAATTAGTTAATTAAAAATGACCGCTATTGATTATAAATAAATAGATTTTATTCGCAATTCTGAGTGTAAATAACAAGAAAAGAGTAATAGTGCATATATCATGGAAATTAGAGAGAAGAATAAGTATTCATTCATTGCTAGGTATGTAATCTTCATCATCTTTGTCTGCCTTATCGTAGATATTGATAGATGCACTACATTGTTTATGTGTACACACTCAATATTGTGAACCATTTTTGTTTGACCGTTTCAAATTGAATAGATATTTTTCATACAAAATTCCGTCAACATCTGATTGTGTAGTCAAATGACTAAAGCTTTTACCATTCGTCGACATCGTTTCACTCGAATGTATCTAACCTGTTACGATTAAGGATGTACTATATACAGTAGAGTGCAAAAAAAATTGCCGTTAGTCTTTAACAAAATTCTATATATAAACATGATGGATATTGAAAGTTTTTTTTTTGTATGTAATGCACAGGTGAGGGAGTATACGTATATAATAGTTGATTGTTTATCTATCTTTCCTGTAGGATAAAAATAAATAGAAACGTAAGTTGCGTCCGATATTTAAAATAGCTTATACACATTTTACCCATGTATTTACAATAGATCATCCTCTGAAAATTACATTGATGGTCAAGTAATGTCTCCTAATAGTGTGTTCTTGAATATTATTTTTACAGGCGAACTTTCAGCTCGACCGGATGATCCGGTAAGAAATTAGATGAATGTCAGTCCATTGAACTGTGATTCTCACATCCATATTAAGAAATGTTTTATCAGCTGCCTATTGTAAGCAAAATTGCATTCATAGGTCTGTATCTATTTTCTCTGAAAGTTTCAAGCTTCTAGTAGCAGTTGTTATTGAAAAATGGCTACACATCGGATAGATTCCCACTAGTACAAATCATCCTATACACGATAAATGCCAATATACCGCTAGAATCGATTTTATTAGAAACTAATTGAAACTTTGTTACATAGTTTGAATACAAATCTTCCCTAAAAGCACGATTTTGGCAACTCAACTAGTTCTCTAGCATCAATATTGTAATCTGACTAAATGGTACTCGAAATGCATGAATGATAGTAGTATCATCGTGTCTGTCAGCCGGTATAATTATGTTTTGTGAGAAATTTCTGACACACTATATTCTCTACCGTATACTTGACTACTGACAAAAATCTTAGAAAAATCTGTCGCTGTATTGAGAAGATAATGATTGAAAACTCTCATGTATGAAGCGGCAATTTTTTTTGCACTCTACTGTATATAATGTTGCAAACATAGGTAAATTTCCACATGAGATGATCGGAAACATCCCTAGCGCAACTAGAAATCAAGAGAGCACACACTAATAATTCCAATAATGTCATACGAGAGGAAAGGAAAGAAATAGATATATATGTGACGTCATAGAGAGAGAACGACATGGAGAAAAAAAGAAATATAAAAAGGTATGATTGTAGAAAATATTCTATTGATTGGATCATCTATTGTTAAAATGCGGTCAGTTTTAATTAACTAATTAAAAAAAGTAACCGCAATTAAGAAGAAGCGAGTTCTATGAAATACAGATAAATAAAGATCGATTTGACTATTCATATAGATTAACCAACAACAACTTCAATAATACGATGATTCAAACTATCAGCAATAAATAGAGTTTGTTTACGATCAATATCAATTCCTAGTCCTAAAATTTGTCCATCATTTCCACCGATATTCATTCCATTTTTCATTGTCGAATAGTCCGACAGCGACATCATTTTCAAAATGCAAATATGTCATTGCACAAGCAGAGATTTATAAATGAAAATTGTAAAATAACATGTTTTTATCACTGCATACAGTTCCAATCGAAATTATTTATCGAATATTCGATCATTTAAAAGACAAAGATTGATTTCTGTCAGCAAGTAATGTAATGTTTGTCAACGATTGAATGCAATTCTTAATTCCTATCACAGATTTTTATTGAATACCATTTTCTCTGTAATCCATCGTTTATAAAAGACATTTTCACAGCTTAATTTTTGGAATAACGAAATTGGAGATTGAGACGTTCGATATTTAATCGAAGCATTGCAATATTTAATCTTCTTCGATAGACAATCAAAGAAATGAATTTGACTTTCAACTGGTTGGAAGATGTTGTCGAAGAATTACTTCAGATTTTATAAGAGAGAACTGTATGTCTCGTTTAATTTATGTTAAATAAATAAACGTGTCGTAACACGTGCAGAACGAGAATTAAAAATGGTTAAAAACATAGTTTTTTGAATACTCTTTTTTTCTTCCGTGACAGAAAAGTATCGTGGTTGTCCTTGGTTACGTTCTCGTGTGTAAGAAGTAGAAAAAAAAGTCAATTTGTTATTTGAATGTAATAATAAAACGTGTAAAGCTTCAAGTATGAATTATCGACTAGTATTTATATATATCTCGATTTTATCTGTTACAATTATCATGATTGGTAAATTACAATTTTTATTTGAAACAAATAAAATCGATATAAAAGAAAGAAATTTTCATCAACGAAATCTAATACTCAGTGTTGCAATTAATTTACCATTAATTAATATCTATCGTTTTATACGCACAGCTCGTTCATCGTGTAACTATTGTCATATACTTATCTTTACTGATAATGTCGATAATAGTGATTATAAAGAATTAGGACAACTGTATAATACAATATTTTTATCATATAAAGATCATACTCCTCAAGATTTAAAACGATTATCAGTATATTCATTACGTTTTATTGTCTATCATCGATATTTATTAGCCAATCATTATGATAATATATTTATTTGTGATTTGAAAGACGTTGTATTTCAACAAAATATTTTCGATCATATGAAAATGTACAACAACGGTGAACTCTATGCGTTTCTCGAAAGTGAACAACTATCAATTGGTGAGTGTCGAGTTCATCGAGCATGGATGTTAACCTGTTACGATGAAACTGTATTCAAAAATCTTTATAATCAATCAAGATCGTGTGCAGGAACTATTCTAGGCACATACAAAGGCATCATAAAGTATTTATCATTAATGGAAAATCGAATTATAGAAAAACCTAGTTGTAATGATCAAGGTATACATAATTATATCATGTATTACATTCTAAATGGCACATCAACGATACGAGTAACACATGAAACAGGATTTCTAGGAACACTTGGCACAACTGAATGGGTCTATCGTAATAAATATGGTCTAGCACTTAACAAAAACAAACAAGTCTATGCTGTGATACATCAATTTCATCGAAGCAAGCAATTTGTTCAACAATTCAATAATGAATATCAAATTTTGCCGGAGAATGTTTTGAATTTAAAAAACTGACATTTTTTTTTCTTTCTCACTCTCTCATGATGAAGTTCTATCCATCTCGAGTTTTCGTTTAAATAAAATGAATTCACAGAGTTATAATTCGAGGTAAAATTGAATCTTTCATTGATAATCGGTGGATTCATTTGAAAATTATTATTTGAACAATACGACAGCGTTTCAGAAGAATTCAATTCTCGTAAACCGAAAACTAACGATTGACCTGTGTGGAAAACAAAAGTTTTGTTTTTTGTCAAAAATAAAAATCTTTAACTTTGAATTTGTCGAACAAATATCAAAATGATAAAAATCATCATAAGGAAAAAGAAAAGACAAAAAGTCAATAAAAATGTAACTTAAAAAGCAAAGCAAAATAAAGACTCGAAATGAATTAAGTTAAGTAACAATGAGTTTGAGAAAGATTCGTTTTTCGACCAACTCGTAATCCATCTGATTTCCATTCGTTTTCTTTATTCAAATAATAACAACCGGAGGAATAAACTCGATATTCGTATTCTTGATTCTCGCCTTCGAAACCAAAGATTAACAATCGATGACCAACTGTTTGTTGATTATCAATCATAAAACTAAAATAACTTTGATTAACTTCAATTGAATTAGTAAAAGTCGATTGTTTATCGAATTTATAAACGAATCGATAGGAGAAATTAGCTTTGATTTCGAAATGAATTGAAATCGGGAGATCAGTTGTCAAATTCAAAGAATGAAACGTTTTATTCGTTAAAATCATCGGAGGAATTCGAAGATTTGGATCTCGAGGAATGAAAAACTCAATCGAATTTGAATTTGTTTCAAATGGGATTTCATTTCCATTTCCATCGAGAATCGAAATCGACAAAGATCGAGAAAGATTTGTATTCGTTTCAATTAGAGATCGACCGTAAACAGCTAACGGTTCCATGATTGACTAAAAATCAAATGAAATTTAGAGAGAAAAAGAGAGAAACGAACTCGAAAGGAAACAGTTTGATTCGGGTTTAAATTCGATGATGATAAATTCATTCGATTCAAAAGAGATTGAAGAGAAATTGTTTGTAAAGAAAGAAAAACTTGAGGTGTTTGAATCGAATAATTTTGTCCGAGATTTAAATGTAAATTTAACGAAGAAGTTAAGATGAAAATGATTTGATTTAGTTTCTCATTGAGTGAATCAGCTAATTCTTTTTGAAAATCAAAAACCCATTCGTCGAGAATTTCCATTCGTTTTTGTAAAGGTCCGTTGGCTGCTGTTAAAACATTCGAAGCACATTGAAGAAGTTGAGTGACAATCATTTGAACATCTTCAAAGGTCATTTTTTCTAACCAGAATTGTAATTCTTCAGTTAATTGAAAAAATTTTTGAGAAACAATTTGTAAACTCGTTCTTGTTAATTGATTAGTTGCATCGGTTAATTGAACAAGTGATAGAGACTGTAATTTAAGACTATTTACTGATACGACTGTCATTTCAGGTATTAATTTGATAAAAGATTCTCGAAGATCAGCTAAACGATTGATTTCTTTGATAAATTCCGATCGAGTTGATTGATTATTTCGAATATTAACTTGACTTATCAATGGAGAAATAAAAATACTTGTTAAAGGAATTTCATTGGAAATATCAATTTGATTCCATTCATCAGTTATTAAACGTATCATTTGACCAATTGTGTTTTGATTTTCATTTGATAATAATTCTTTGGATAAATTTATTTCTTCTTTTACAACAGTAACAGGTGAAAGATGGAATTCAGTAATTGCATTTAAATAATCACGAATTTCAACGAACAGATCAAGAGAATTTCCGATTGGTAATCGAACTTCAAACGATGGAATTGGAGAAAAAGCAATAATTTGTTTGGTTCGAGTGAATAACGAATATTCTTTGATTTTCCAATCTGAACAAGTGACTTTGAAAAGAGTTTTTATTGTTCCATTTCGAGGATTGATTTCACAAGAACCATTTGATGGAGGAGGATTTATTTCGAAATTCAATGCACTTGAACTATTTATTCCTTCGAATTGATAAATAACTTCGAATTTCCAATGAGTTTCATTTCGAAAATGAATCAAACAAGTGAAATTCGTCGTATTTCGACCGAAAAACCAAAGATTTTCAAAGTTCGTCATTTGTTCAAACAAAATCCATTTAGTATAGTTTTGTGTTGAATCTATTCGACCGAAATAAATATTCCAAATGAGTTTTTTCTCTTGGGGACATTCGTTGACACAAAAGGAAAACAAAGCTATTTGAGTTGTTGGATTCACTTTTTGAAATTCGACATTTGGAGAACAAAGAGATTTGATCACACATCTTCAAAATACAAAAAATATTCGACTTTTTCAATTTCAAAAAATTACCCAATGGCGATCATTGGTACAGTCGACTCTGCAATTTGAACAATCACAGAACTGTTGATAACAAATAATGTATTTCGACGATTTGACATTTGAACAACAAATTGATAGTCGAAAGTCTTGTTAAGAACATTCGCAAAGATTGTTAATGAAGATCCATTTCCTTTGTATTCGAATTGAGTTAATTGGAAAAAAACATCAAGTTTAACTAATGGTTTAACTGGGGGATAAAATCGACAAAAATATTCGTATTTCCAATCCGAAGAATTAAATTCGAATCCATCAGGATCTTTTGAATAATTTCCTGGATTTAAAATTAAATTCTGTTGATCACCACTTGTGACAACTGATGTTCCTAATGGAACGAGATTTGCTGTTACACCTGATGGACTGATTTCAACATAAACTGATGAACTATTTGTTAAACTTGAATTGTCTATCGTTGTTACTCTTAATTCTAACTGATAAATTCCATATTGAAGAGTATTTGATGGAATATACAATTCACTTCGACTTGTTATGATCTTTTTATCAAATTCAATTTCAGAAAAATTCTTATTTGTCGAGTTTTTAATCGACCATTTTTTGATTGTTGATAAAGTTCTGTTACAATTGAATTTTATTGTTGATAAAATATAAAAATCTTGACTTCGACGATATTGATATGGAACTGTTCGAAGATTTGACTCAGGAATTAAGTTTATTATTACACAATTACAATCTAAATATCACAATGGAAAACAAATCAGATTGATTTAATGGGCAAAATGATTTACTTTCGTTGTGGCTAACTGTTGATGTTATTTCAGTTGTTTTGATTGTAGACATTACCTTTGTTGTAGTCTTCGTAGATGTAGTTACGGTGGTTGTGAATGTGGATGTAATAGTTGTTGTCATAGGTGTGACCACGGTTGTTACGAGTGCGGATTCAGTAGTAGTAGTGGTGGTGGTTACTGTTGTACTTCCCTCAAGATTTTCTGAAAAATCAATTGATGTTTCTTTTGTCTTAAAAATAATTCAATTCACCTGTTGTTATTTTTGATTCGGTTGAACTACTTGTTGGTGGAATGCAGAGTTTGCTTTTGAAGATTTTTTGTATTCGATCATTATATCGATCGGTGACATAAATATTCCCATAAGTATCAAATGACATAGCGGCAGGATAAGATAATTTATCGTTTGTTGCACCTGATGACATTGAACATCCAAACATACAACGAAAACCATTTTCATCTGAACCAATTATTCGATGATTTCCCTGATCAACAATAAAAAGATGTTGATCACCATCGAGAACAACTCCTGTTGGCCTTTTAAGTCCGATTGTTACATGTGTTGATCCATTTCCTGCAACAGTTATTCCATTTCGTTGATTCAATCGAAATAATTGAATTCGATTATTGTCACGATCTGCAACGTATAAATCTAAATTAATATTAACGAATATTCCCCAAGGATATTTAAGCATATTCGATTCAGATCCTTGAACACCTGTTCCAGCAACGATTGTTGTTGTGCCATTTGACCATTTTTTATCAATTTGATGCTTCTCAAGCATTGAACAATATAAATTCTCATAAATATCGATGAAAAGGCCATTACATTCTGACGTAACATCCATAACCGATATCCATGTTTTGTTTTCTGCAATCCATTTATCAACACGACCATTATTTCCATTATCAATATAAATATCACCATTCGTTGTTACAAATATAGAATATGAAGATGATAAACTACCCGAAATAGTTTTTGTTGGATTGGGATGATTTTCATTTAGCCAAATATGAATTTCACCAGTTTCTCGATTGGGTATGTAAATTGAATTGTTTGAATTGACAAAGATACCACGCGGTAGTGTGCCCACAAAACTTTGATTAACAAAAGTGGTTGCATTTGAATTCCAAGTTGCATTGGTTCGAAATCTCGGTTGATTAAATGAAAAAGTTGCAAGAGTAAAATATTGTTGCTGATAGATGAACAAACCAATCCACCAAAACCGAAGAAACATGTCAAATGAAAAAGATGAAGTCACGTCATTAAATATCATCGATCAACAAATGTCTCTTATTTTTATTCATACAAAGATACGTGACAAAATCTTTGTCATGAAAGTGAAGGTTGAATATTGAAAATAAAATCTATTTTCTATTAAAATTGACTAATTAAGAATTGAAGTCGAATTGTTTCGAAATAGATTTTCTATCGCTTGTTAACCCTTTCGAGCCGGATACATTATGTCAAAGCTGTGCAAATTTTTTTATTTTTAGTAAGGTAGTTAGACTTTTGAACAGTTTGATAATTAATTAATTACGATTAAAGTTTCGAACATTTTATTTCAATATAGATTGTGTTAGTTTTTCTTTTCTCAATACTCGAACATGATGAATATTATTGCTTTTGAAGTATTGTCTTTAATTCTTGAAATAGCGAGCAACTAGAAGAAGTTTGAGGAAGATTAATAATTTGATCATGAATTTGATTTAGTTTTTGTTGCTGCATATTAATTAAATCGTGCATTTGTTCGCGTATTTTACGACCATTGATGGGTAATTTGTAAAGTTGTTCTACTAATTCAATAACTTCTTTAAGTTTCATTTTGTTCATTTGAGATGATGAGACATTTCCAAGTGTTTTATTTCTTTTCAGTGCTTGTTTCATTAAATCAGTTTCAAGTTTATATTGATCATATAATTCTACTAAAGCAGCAATAAATTTTTCATTTTGAGCACCCTCATTTTTTCTAAGTAGCTCGCCTTTGATAATGAGCTGAATATATTCCAGAATATCATCATTTACTGGACAAAGTGAATTTTCATAAAGAAAGAGTGTCAATTGAGTAAAAACTATCATAAGTTCTTCTTGCTCATCTTCCAAATCTTTAATGTGTTGTTCGACAATATGAAACTTATCTTGGTTGCTCTTAACATTACAATTAACCACAGATTTGTCCATTTCATATCGAATATAGGTATGTTGCTTCCAACTGCAACCACATGTCTTACAAAGACCTGAAATTATATATGTTAGTACGTTTTATCGCTCTACGATGTTCTTCATCTTAACATCAAAAACATATAACTTCAACTAACCTGATGATTTATCGAAGATTATACACTGTTTCAAACTTTCATGTCCAACAGTTTCTTCTATTGCTTCTTGCATACAGACACTAATTCTAGTGCAGTTTTTGTTAGTACACACTATTCTTGCACCTTTAAGTGGAATAATGGATGCCGTTTTCTGAAAAATAAGTTGGGACTTACGTTGTTTAGTATTCTTTTGAATAGATACCATAGTTTCATCGATGCGCTTCGATAGATTGGTAACTAGTTGTTGAGCAGTATACAATGAAATTATATTTTGTGTGGAAAACATTTCACATGACATAATTCGTTTCATAAGACGACTGATTTCTTGGATACTAAATTCCCAGCTTCGACTAGCATCATTCAGGTCGTCTATATTTAATGACACAAGATTTTTACGTGTTGCCAAGTAACGAAATGCTTCGTTGTCTAGCATAAATGAGTTTTCCATAATAAATGGTATCTCCTTGTTTGATTCGTTTTTAATATCGCTTAAAAGTGTTTGAAGTAGTTTCTTTGTAGAGCCAGGCTTGTAATAAGTTGATCGACTGTTGGTAAAGATAAAAATGATATTTTGTTGACTGTTAACATGTAAGTGTCGAAGTAAATCTTTAATTATAAGTCGGAGAGAAACGTCCATTCGTATTTGATCTGCTCTTAATAAAATACAAATGGCATTTAAATGTTCGAATTGAGATACATAAGCGAATATTTGTTTGGAATATTTTTCATCTTGCAAAGGACCTTGGACACTACTAGCACCTGGAGTGTCGATGAAACGTAAGTTTTTATTGCCAATTTGAAATACGTGACTGCGACATTCGTTTGTACCAGAATACCCGTAGCCGTCTACTCTTTCAGTCTCAGTCGGTATACCAACTTTAATATCTATAGAGTCAAATGTATTCCGGTCCATGATTGAAAATGATGCAGGAATAACCGCTTGCAATTCACCTTCAATAGCTTTCTCCAATGAATTATAAGCAAGATAATTCGCAAGTGCATTAATAAATGTCGATTTTCCAATGCCTGTTTCACCTAACAATAAAATGTTGATATCATCTTTTGCATGAGTTTGTTGATTCTGTCTTTTAGGAGGTTCGTCTAGGCTTCTGATAACATGCATTCTATTTTCCACGCTTAATTCTTGTTTCGATGGTGCTAAAGAAGAATGAAATAATGAATCTCTCCAAAACAAATTTTTGGATAAATAACTCACCTAAATAAATATGTCGATGAGTCAATGAAGTGTAAATCTTTGGAACTTGTTGTAATTTTGATTCTCGTTTGACTCCTGCAACAATCTCCATGAGAACATCCATGACACGTTCATTTGGAGTCTCGATATGTTTGAGTAAATGTTTTGTAAATAAACTATTTTCATTTGGATTTCCTTCATCTGCTACAGTTCCATCTGAACAAGAAAATAAAATCAATGATTCATCTCCAGATATTTCTGTAGGTTGGTCTAATTTATTCAAATTTGTAGATCGTACAGGTTTATCTAATTCATTGTTTCTCGAATGATGATATCTTCGACAACAATCCAAAATGAAAATAGTTGCATATGGTTCTCGTGAATTTATACTATTGAGAAAATGTTGAGCATTGATTGCATGTTTATATAATTTATTTTGATCAATTCGATGATCATCTGATGGAATTAGATAATTTTGATTCTAAAATTATTTGATATACAATTCATTTTCTCATCGTTGAGACACAAACCTCTAATTGAATTCCATGTCCAGCAAAGTAAAACAGAACTAAATCGTTTTCTTCAACTAAACATTCAAAGTCAGTAAAGCACACACGCATATCTCTGTAATTTAAATTTAATTTCGGTTCATGATTAATAAAACCAATTCGTTTTAAAGCAGCTGCAACATCTTTAGCATCTTTGATAGCATTAGGCAGAGCTGGTCCATCAGTATATTCTCCATTACCAATAACAAGTGCTATTTTACGTATCGAATTAGTTGAAGCAGCCGCCATTTTTACCAATCTCTTACAAAATTATTAAAAAAGTCTACCGACTGTTCTTCTCAACGATTGTTTTTCGAAAGTAGATAAAAAAGAAGCACATTTACTTTTCTATTCTTCATGCTTGCCATGTGATGATATCAAGTAAAAGAACGAAATATCTCTTTTCTGTTAGGTGAAACACAAGTTTCTTCACTTTTTCAAGCGGTTATATGACAAAAAAAATTATATAATAATCAGTTTTTTCATCCAGTAAACTATGCGGAATGGAAAACGATGTTGTGAGACTCTAGTATCAGAAAAAACATCTACGGTAACCACCAGACAGAACTGTAGGCAACCGCTATGGGGATCGTCTCTAAACTATCGAGATCTCACGTAAAAGAATAATAAATGGTCTTACCACTGGCTAATATAAGACGATGAATCGATGTATATACGTATGTCTTTATTGATGCAAATCAATGAAGAACAGAAAAAGAAGAACGACTTGCTGAGATATATAAATCCAGAAAAGTGTAACAAAGACCAGGAAGAACGTGCATGTATAGAAAAAAAGGAACTAAGAATTAGCTAGAAACGCTAACACCTTCCCTCTCCGCGGAAACCAAAATGATTAGGCGTTATCCCACCCTTTGGGGTAGGCTAACAATACAAATTTGAGAATCACGGAGCGGTAAAGGTGATATATCACTAGAAGATCCATACAGCAAAAAATTCATGTTGACGTAAACATCGATCATAATTGATACCACAGAATTTCAAATAATCTTTAATATCTCGTAATTTTCAAAATAGTGCGATGGAAATACTGAGATGATGGTAATTCGATTTTTACGAGTTAAATGTGAATATCTAGTTCGTAGTAGATCGATTAAAGACCAAATCGAGTTCTTTTTTTTTAATATGGACGATTAATATCAGGACAAATGCATGTATCCAAATCAGCAGTATAATCATGAATTGAGTAAATTTACGTAGTTCTTCTCGAGCACCACCCCAAACCATAATTAAACTTGTTGATGAAAATATTTGTCGACAAAACATTCGAATTAATTGAAATAATCGAGATGTTCGATAAGGTAAATGTTGAACTTCAAAAATAACCAGTACTGCAAAGAAATAAAATACTTGGAAATGTCTCATCATCTCAAATGAAACCTAAAGAAATGATTGAATTAGTAGAACGACTTTACAAATTACCCATCAATGGTCGTAAAATACGCGAACAATTGCACGATTTAATAAATATGCAACAAAAACTAAATCCAATTATTAATCCTCCTCAAAGTTCCTCGCTATTTCAAGAATTAAAGACAATACTTCAAAATTCACCATGTTCGAATATAATTGATTTGAAAGATAAAGATTATTATATCATTTCCAATTAAAACAACACAATTGATGTGTCCGATTGTAATCCTAATTGAAAATGACCAACAACTTCTTTAATTTCCAAAAAATAAACGAGAGTCTACATTTCGAACTCTCAGATTATGAATATTCAATCTCAATTGCTTTGACGCACAATCAACAGATAATCATTAATAAATTGAATTTCTACAAGTACAATCGAAACAGTTTACTGAAGCATCTGAATCACCACACCAGATCTATTTCATGAAAATCTACGAGTTTTAGTAGTTGTGTATCGAATGGTGATCCAGAATATATTGTTGATTGGAGTTTAACTAATATTTATTTATTCGGAGATTATTCATAACATAGAAGCAAATAGACGTGATTTATATCAGTATTAACAAAGCTAATTGTTTTGTTTCTGTTTTAACAACATTCAAGTAAAACAAAAAACCTTTTCAGGCAATTAATTCATTTAAAATGTTTAATCGAGTTTGGAGAGATTTTCTTCTATTTTATAATATTATTGGTATCTTAATGGCTGTAGAAATTTCATTCAATCAACCAAGATTTCGTCCAAACGCAACTTGGAATTCAAATGCAATGACTTTTGCTAATGAAACTCTCATATTTATTAATTCAAACAATTCAATTTACATACCGAATCAAAAAACTGATGAAATTCTTATTTGGTATAATGGTAATAATAGTGAACCATCAAAAAAGATTTCAAGTAGTTTATCAAATCCTTCAACGATATTTGTGACAAACAATGGTGATATTTATATTGATAATGGAGATTACAATGGTCGAATCGATAAATGGATTCGAGAAAATGAAACATGGACATCAATTATGATGAATGTTACATCAACTTGTTACGCTATTTTCATTGATATTTATGAAAGTTTATATTGTTCAATGTTTGATAAGCATCGAGTTGAGAAAAAACGGTCAAGTGGTAGAACAACAATTATCGCAGGATCTGAATTGAATACACTCAATCATCCTTGGGGAATATTCGTTGATATTAATTTAGATTTATATGTTGCAGATTCTGGAAATAATCGAATTCAATTATTTCGAAGAAATCAACGAAATGGAATAACTGTTGCTGGAAATGGATCAGTAAGAGTAACAATCCAACTGGACGAACCTACAGGAGTTGTTCTCGATGGTGATCGACATCTGTTTATTGTTGATCATGGAAATCATCGAATAATTGTTTCGGATGAAAATGGTTTTCGTTGTATAAATGATAAATTATCCGATCCTATTAGTATGACATTTGATAGTTATGGAAATATTTATGTCACCGATCCCGATAATCATCGAATTGAAAAAATAACATTATCAAAGAAATCTGATCGTAAGTGTGCGGAAAATTGTTCGAAAATCTTTTCATTTTGACTTTGTAGTTTTGAAACTTTCGTATAATCAACCAAGATTTTGTTTAAACACAATTTGGAATTCAAATGCAATGACTTTTATCAATCGAAGTTTTCTGGACACAGCACCGCGTGACATCTTTGTCAATTCAAACAATTCAATTTACTTTCCGCATCGACGAACTGGTGAAATTCATATGTGGCAAAATGACAATCATCTTAATTCGACAAAAACTATTTCGGATAGTTTATCTGATCCATACTCTATATTTGTAACAACGAATGGTGATATTTATGTTAACAATGGACAATTTAATGGTCGTGTTAATAAATGGATTCGAGAAAATGAAACATGGATATCGGTTATGAATGCTACAACATATTGTGACGGTCTTTTCATTGATATTCATGAAAATTTATATTGTTCAATGTTTGGAAATCATCGAGTTGATAAAAAATGGTCAAATGGCACAATAACAATCATTGCTGGAACAGGTGTTAGAGGATCTAAATCGGATATGCTTAGATCTCCTCGTGGGATATTCGTTGATATCAATTTAGATTTATATGTTGCAGATTGGGGAAATAATCGAATTCAATTATTTCGGTTGAATCAACGAAATGGAATAACTGTTGCAGGAAAAGGATCAGCAAAAGTAACAATCGAACTGAATGAACCTACAGGAGTTGTTCTCGATGGTGATCAACATCTTTTTATTGCTGATTTTCGAAATCATCGAATAATTGGTTCCGATGAAAATGGTTTTCGTTGTATTTTTGGATGTTCTGGTGAAAAAGGTTCAACAAACGATAAATTATATTTTCCTGAAACTATGTCATTCGATAGCTATGGAAATATTTATGTCACTGATACAAGTAATCATCGAATACAAAAAATCGAAAAAACCAATATTTGCGGTAAAAAATTCTATTTGATAACTTTTAAAGGCACAAACAGAACTTTTCTTCTCTTATATTCGATAGAAATTAAAGAATTTGTACAAACAAACTATTCATCTAATTTGTCAGTCAATAGTCATCAATGTTATCGTCTTAAGGGCTGCGAATTGTTAAATTACTATTGCGAAATAATTGAAATTCGTACGAGAGAAGAAGGAGATTATACAATTATAAGTCATAGTACTAAAAATTTATTTGGATATATTTATGAAAATAACTTCACTTTATTCGATCTCAATATAAACAAAATAGAATCAAATAATAATGGTTATTATAACTCTCAATTTAGAATTACTTTGTATCGTCCGGCGAATAATTCATTTATATTAATTGTAACAACAGCTCAAGAACTTGAACAAGGTGACTTCTCAATAACTGTTCACGGTCCCAGTAATGTTTCCATGCGATATCACAGTAAGTTCACTGAACCAATCATTCAATCGCATTATTCGTCAGAATTAAATAATAAAAGTCCAAAACATACAAGTTTTAACTGTAGACCTCCAGATCATTATTATGAAGCCTTTGAGATCAATGTGAACACATCTGGTTTCTACATGTTCTCAACTGAGGGCTATTTGAATGCATATGGTTATCTCTACGAACATCAATTTAATCTTTATGATTCAATTGATACTTCACTTGCTCAAAGTGATCACTTGTGTTATAATGATCAATTAAGAATAATGACTTATTTGAAATTCAATATCACATACACTTTAGTTATAACAACACATTATGCTGATGTAGATGAGCGAGGTCCATTCTCTTTGTTTGTTAAAGGACCATATGAAGTTAAGATTAAACAAATGAGTATGTAGACAAACATTCATTTCAACTTCATACTATAAAAGTATTTTAAGATAAAGATGAATCTCCAACAAGAATTATTCAATCATTATATTCATCAAAATCGCCTGTAATTCGTTCTAAATGTCTCCATGAGAATATTCTACCTTCAGATTCTTATTTTGAACCCATACAAATTAATGTAATTCAATCAGGCAATTATACATTGTCAAGTGTCGACAATCATCCCTCCGATATGATGGGTTTTTTATATAAAGAACATTTTAGTGAATATACATCCTATGAAAGATTAATCGTTCATATCTCTGATGGTTGTCCTCAGTTTGAATTTAAAATCATTACTGAATTGCAAGCAAGTGTAACATATATATTGATCATGACATATGATGCATCTCTCTCTCTCGCCGGAGATCCTTATTCACTATTGGTATCTGGTCCCAATAATATTACTTTCAATCCGATTAGTAAGTCTTAAATAGAATCGATTATTTCATCATTCCAACGATATTTTCATTAGTTCTTCGAACAACATATTCATCAGAACTAACAAAAGAAAATCAAGTTTATCCACGAATATGTGGAAAAGGAAATTATCATTATGAAACTATTCAAATCAATGTCAAATACAATGGTTCATATACATTCGATGCACGTTCGAATATTCTACTCTATGGATATTTATACAAGAACAATTTTGATCCATCATATCCAAATCAAAATTTATTCGTACAAAGCAAGTTCACCTGTGGTGCATATCGTTTCGAATTAGGAGATTATCTCGAAGCAAATCATGTTTATATTCTGCTAGTAACAACATTTGATCCAAATATGAGAGGATTTTTTACAATACTTGTCAGTGGTCCTCATAATCTCACTCTCAATCGAATAAACAAAAAACATAGTAGTTGTGTTATTGGTGATCAATGTAGTTTATTTACGAAAGGAATTGGTTTGACTTTAAATGATATTTTACGAAATAAGATTCAATGGAATATATCATTTGGAAAGCAATCAGTTTTGATACAAACAGCTGCTGGACTCACTATGATTATGTTTGTTATTGGTTTCATTAATGGGATCTTTTCTTTGATAACATTTCGAAATAAAGAATTAAGAAAAGTTGGTTGTGGAATATATTTATTAGCATCTTCAATTACTTCTCTTCTAACAATTACGATGTTTACAATCAAATTTTGGTTTGTTATTCTTATTCAGTTGTATTCAACTGTTCGTTCATCTATTCTTCGAACAGATTGTGTATTTATTGGTCCTGTTCTAAAACTTTGTTTATATTTAGATGGTTGGTTAAATGCTTGTGTTGCGATGGAACGAACTGTCAATGTATCAAAAGGAGTTAATTTTAATCAGAAAAAGAGTCGACATGCAGCTCGATGGGTAATTTTCGTTTTACCTATTTTCATCATGAGTACTCTTATTCATGAGCCAATACATCATGAATTATTTGAATACATAAATCCGAAATATAATCCCATCAGTAACAGTAATAATTTGACAATGAATATGACAATGATAAATGAATATAATGTTTTGTGTGTGATTCGATATTCCCGTTCTGTTCAAACTTATAATACAATTACTTTATTTATTCATCTCGTCGTGCCATTTCTTGTTAATCTTTTCTCTGCTTTATTCATTATTTTTGGTACAGCTCGACGACGATCAATCGCACAAACAAATTGTCTTAGCTTTGCCTCGTTTAATCATGTCATTAGTATCAGGATGTGTCGATCCATCGGAAAATCCTTGGTTATATCTTTGTGGTTATTTCATTTCTTTTACACCACCAATGCTTGTCTTTGCTGTATTTGTTCTACCTTCGGAACTCTACAGAAAAACATTCAAAGATTCAATAACACGGTGGCTACGACAAATTCATCAATAATTTTTGATTACGATCAACTCGATGTTTTTCGAATTCATGAATTGACTTATTTAATCTGTCGAGTTTCTCTACTTTCGGCTTGTTGTATAAACTTGCTTCTTCGTTTCGCATCTTTTTTGATCTAACGATGATAAGCAAGCATAAGATTGCAGTTACTCGAATTCTCTTCGGAACTTGTTTATCATAATTGATAAGAAACGGCGCACATTTGTTTTGCTTGTTCTTCCTAAGGTGTGCATTAGAATTTAAAAACAAACCATGGCTACATCGAATACAATAATGAAATGCTATGCATGTCGAGAAGAAATAACAACTTATATATGTACGGGATGTTCAAAACATTTTTGTGTCGATGATTTGATGAAACATCGTGAAGAATTGAAATTACAATTTCATCAAATTGAAGATCAACGAAATCAATTTGCACAAACTTTAAATGATCAGAAAAATAATCATCCATTAATACAACAAATTACTCAATGGGAACGAATATCCATCGAAAAAATTCGACAAACAGCTCAAGAACAACGAAATCTTATTCAACAATATGCTCAAACTATTCAAGTTAAATTCCGTTCATTCACTGAAGAAATGCAAAAAACTGTTAAAAAGAAAGATTTCAATGAAATTATTTTGAAAAAACTACAAATAGAATTAGAAGATCTCAAAAATCAACTTTATCAAACAGATTACATTCAAATTAAACAAGATTCATCATCAACATTTATTAACAAACTATTCATTAATATTACTCCAACTCCAACTACTACAGATCTTAAATGGAAACAACAACCAACTACGATTGCTGGTGGAAATGGAAAAGGAAATCAATTAAATCAATTCAATACACCTTTTGGAATCTATTTTGATGATCAACAACAAACTATTTATGTTGCTGATTGTGGAAATCATCGTATTATTAAGTGGAAATTTGGTGAAAGAAATGGTCAAGTTGTTGCTGGAGGAAATGGACAAGGAAATAGAATCGATCAATTGGATACTCCATTTAATGTGATTTTGGACCGAAATAAGAAATCTTTGATTATATGTGATAATGGAAATGAAAGAGTTGTTCGATGGTCATTAGAAAATCAAAATGATAGACAAATTCTCATTCAAGATATTTTATGTTATGGATTAATGATGAATAGCAAAGGAGATTTGTTTGTTTCCGATTACGAGAGAGATGAAGTGAAAAGATGGAAAAAAGATGAAAAACAAGGAACTATTGTTGCAGGTGGAAATGGAAATGGAGATAAACTCAATCAACTCAACTGGCCTGGATCCATTTTCGTTGATCGAGAAGATTCGATCTATGTTTTAGATTGTAGCAATCATCGTGTGATGAAATGGTTGAAAGGTGCAAAACAAGGAATTATTGTTGCCGGTGGGCAAGGAAGAGGAAATAGTTTGAAACAATTATCGAATCCACAAGGATTAGTTGTGAATGAAAACGGTGATGTTTTTGTGGCAGATTTTTATAATCATCGAGTTATGTGTTGGCCATCAGGTTCGAAAGAAGGTCATGTTGCCGTCGGTGGAAATGGTCAAGGAGAAGGATCAAATCAGTTACATTATCCAAGAGGTTTAGTATTTGATCGTACGAATAATCTTTATGTTGCCGATATGTTTAATCATCGAATTCAACGATTTGATGTTGACAAAAGTTAAAATATCATAATAAAAGATTATTAACGTAAATTTTTATAATCAATTATGTAGACATTTGGATATTGTCATAAAATCAACTAAAAAGCATTCTCATTTTTAATTATTTTTGTTCTTAGTGGATGAAAAATACTCGAATCACGAATATGAAGAAGTTTTCTGAATAAGAGTGTTAATACGTATATAATATACTGGAATACTTGAAAAGGTTCAACAATACAAATGATCAATCACTCAGTAAACTTGCTATAGAGAAACTAATTGTAATTCTTCGACAAATTGCAAATCCTCCTGATCAAAGTCGATTTGTTGATTGACGTCAAGATTTATTTACAGATACAACAAACATTGGCTCGTGTATTTCATTCATTGATGCTTTACAATGAACAATATCGATTCGTATGTCTTTCATATGAACTCAAAAAAAGAACTTGGTGATAAACTACGTCGACTCTGTTCGCATTGTTGGACAACAATGAATAAAATCAGAGTAATACGTCTATTCCACTTGTCGGTTGATCTTCATTTGCCATGTGCAAGAGCCATACATGTCATACTTGAAATTTGAATTCAAGTTTCAAATAAGACACTATTGGATAAATGAAAGATTTAATTTTACTTCGAATTATAAATTGAGAGTTTATTCTTCGGGTTGTTATTTTTTGGACGAGAGAAATCGGGTACTGATTTGACAAATCATGATCAAACTCATTGTTTAACTGAATTTATAAGTAAATATTTATTTTTTTCAAAACCGTGAACTCAAATTGACTTGAAGACATAAGAAGGAATTTGTTTTTCATGACGTTTTCGGTAACAATTTGAGTTCAATTTACTTAATTGAAAAAAACGCTGATTTAGTTTAAAGAAATTATCTGACAATATTCAGGAAATAGTTCGAATTTTGAAATTTTATCCAAAAAAACCCGTGGAAATTGAATTTGATTGACAACGAAAATGTCTCATAAACTCTCATTCAAAGAATTTACTCGAGAAACATTCGATTAAAACGCGAAAATTCCTAAAAACTTGCGAGTGTTTTCGGTAGATTATTTGAGGCGACTCCGACTGCTATTCGAAATCTTTTGATATTTTCGAATTATTGAAAATTACGAGGTTTCAGCATACAAATAATTTGAATTAACCGAAGAACAAGAGAAATCAATGTCAAAACAAAACTTTCACTTCAAACGTCATTTTTTCTGTAAACCACAAAGTTTAACTATTTGTTACCTTTTCAATGTTTTTATTAGAAAATTAAATAAACAATTTGTCTTCAATTTCAAAGCACATAATTTCCATCGAAATCAAGCATTTCTTTTTCTTTAAAATGATTTTTATTATTCTTCTATTCGTTCGACAAATTCAAAGTTAAACATCTTCATTTTTAACAAAAAAGCAAAAACTATTATTTTTCCATAGGTCAATCGTATAATCAACCAATATTTCCTTCCAATTCAATTTGGAATCAAAATGCAACCACATTTGCAAATCAGACTCAAATCGGGACAAATCCTTTTGCTTTGTACATTGATACGAATAATTCAATTTATACAATCAATCGTGACAACGGACGAATTCTCATTTGGATGAATAATTCCAATGATCCAAATTTGATTTTATATACAAACTTATCAGGAAATGCATTGTCAATATTTGTAACAACAAATGGACAAATTTATGTTGGAGATTCAACTTCAATTAAACAAATAATTCAATTCTCGAATTCATATTCAAATCAAACCACTACTATCCCGACTGTTTCTTCGACATGTTATGGTCTTTTTGTTGATCTTAATAATACTTTATATTGTTCAATGAATTATGGACATCAAGTTGTAAAAAAATCGTTAAATGATAATTCATCAACAATGACAACAGTTGCTGGAACTGGTTCTCAGGGTTCTACTTCGAATATGTTAAATTCTCCACTTGGAATCTTTGTTGATACGAATTTTGATTTATATGTTGCTGATCGGAATAATAATCGAATTCAATTATTTCGATTAGGACAAATAAATGGAATTACAGTTGCAGGAAGTACATCTGCAAATATAACAATTTCACTTAACTGGCCAACGAATGTGATTTTAGATGGAAATAAATATCTTTTCATTACAGATTATTACCATCGAATAATTGGTTCAGATGAAAATGGTTTTCGTTGTATTGTTGCATGTTCAATGTCATCAGGTGCAACACCCAATCAATTGTATTCTCCGCGAAGTATCGCTTTTGATAGTTTTGGAAATTTATTTGTTGCCGATATGAGTAATAATCGAATTCAAAAGTTTTATTTATCAACAAATTTCTGTAATAGAGAAAGGAAAAAGCAACGATTCGATATTTTCATTTGATTATTTAGGTCCAACACCAACCACATCAACAACAACAACAACATCAACCTCAACAACAACAACAAATGTAAATGAAAGTAAATCGTTGAAGGAAAAATTGAGAAAGAAAAGTTTTGTTTTGTTAAAATCTTAGCGTGTAGATCTCCTTGGATAATTTTAATTCCCAGTGGTTCAACGTTAATAAATCCTTTGAAATTTCGTCGAAGTCAAGATTTTTATATCGTTTCTTTGATCGAATTGAGTTGTAATTATCCAACATCGATTCAAAGTCAATGGATTCTAAAGAATAATTCCAACGCAATTTCGTTCGATTCTCAAATTGAAACAACATTTAGTGAATTATTTATTCCAGCAAGAAAACTTCCTTTTGGAATCTTTGAACTTGAATTAACTATTACTCTCGATAAATATCCAAGTTTAAATCATTCTTCATCAGTTTATGTTGAAATAACTCCATCAGGAATCACAGCAAATCTTGTTCAATTAGGAACTTCAATGATCACAAGTGGATTCGAACAGGATTTGAAATTCGATCCAGGAACTTATTCGATTGATTTCGATGAAAATACTTTTGACAAAGATGTAAGTTGAGTATTAAAATAATTCGAATTGATTTCAATTTTGATTTAAAAATAGAAATGGATTTACAAGTATTATTGTCGAATTTATCCAACATTTAATTTCCCAAATTTATATGGTTATTTATTAACAATTGACGATCGAGCAAATGGTTCTTCGACTCCTTCATGTTTAACGAATCGAACTGGATTTCGATTTGATAATTCGATTAATTCTTCATTAACAATTCTCTCTAAATCTCTTCAACCTAATCGAACTTATCAATTTATGGTTCAAATGACAAATATTTTAAATTCGACTCAACAAGCGACAGGTTATGTTCTTGTCAAAATAGAAAATACTCGTCCACAAATGATCGCAATCGGTTGTGTGATCGTAACTCTTTGTTCTCCGAATCTCGAATATCAATTCGTAAATCCAACAACTCAAGTTGCTCTTTTTTCTCTCTGTACCGGAAATTGTTCTTTGATTCAAAGAATCACTTGGAATGTTTATTCTGGACAAGCGAATTCTTCTCTTTGGATTTTATTTAATCAAACTCAAAACTATTTCTTCGGCAAGAGTTCGAGTAATTTCACTGTGACAAATCAATTGTTTATTCAAAATCCAACAATTCTATTTTGGAAATTTGAAGTTGTTTATTCATTTCCAAGTCAAACAAGTACAAGTGCTTTGAATTTTATGATCAATCAACCTCCAGAAAATGGTTCTTGTTCGATTTCTCCATCAAATGGAACAACGACAACTTTATTTACGATTTCTTGTTCAAATTGGTTTGATGAAGATGGAATTAAAGATTATTCGCTTTACTCCGTCACAAATCAACTTATGATCGCTTTTTCAAGTGAATCGTCGTTTAAAGTTTATTTACCTCCAGGAGAAAGTCAAATTTTAGCTGTCGAAATTCGAGATCAATTAAATTGTTTAACTAAATTTAATCTTTCATCATTGTCAGTTGGAACAGATTCTCAATTGAATACTAATTTACTTTCGACTGGAAATCAGAATACAGTTTCACAATTGCTAACTTCTCTTTCACTTCAACTCAACAAAAGAAATCAACAAAATATTGATAAAGCTGTTTCAAGTGGAATCCCAATTTCAACTATTTCAATTTCATCTTTAACAACTCAAAGCCAACCAACGAATAGTTCATTCAATCAATCCACTCTTGTTCAATTCGAAAAAGAATTAAATTCTCAATCTTTAACGAGAGAATATTTAATTTCTTTTACTCAAAATCTTCAAATAACAATATCAAATAGTATTAAATTACAATCTTCATCATTAGTTCAATTGACGAAATCAACAAATCAATTAACTCGAAATACAATTTCAATTGCAGCAGATCGATGTTTTCGATTAACTTTAGCTTTACAATCGATTTCGATGAAAATTTCTCAAGAAGATGCAGAAACTTGTTCAACTCAATTATTTCAATGTGCTTCAAATCTTTTATCTGCTGTCAATGGTCCTTTACAACAACGAACGACAGTTTTAAATTTAGATTCTCGAAGAGCAGCAGAATTTCCTTCGGATTATGAAACAGATTTAGAATCTGAATGGACGAAAATCAATCTTTTGGATGAAAATGAGAAAAATCTTTATCAACAAAAAGAATTAGCGAATCAAATTCAAAATAAAATGAAAGAAGTTATTAGTCGGTTAAATTCAATTTTAAATATTCATTTAAATATTGGTCAACAATCGATTATCAATACTTCAGAAGTTTTCATGAGTTTACAAAGTGAAACAATTGAATCTCTTTCGAATCAAACATTTGCAAATGGAGCTATTCGATTCTCTCCGATCGAAACAAATCAAACAAAATCGGTTCGAATTCAATCAAAAGTCGAGCCTTTAGCTTCATTTACTAATTCAGCAAATACAAATTTTTCTCGTTCGATTTCTTTTTCACTTTTCGATTCGAATGGAAATGAAATTTCTGTTGATTATCCAATAGAAATCTTTATTCCTCGAGATCCCAATCGAATTCTTCCTCCAATGATTCTTCAAAATGTGACGTCTTGTCAACAATTATTCAATTTCCATTATGTTAACATCACAACTATTCTTTCGATTTCAGTTCATATCGAAATCGAACCTTTGAATTCGTCAGTTGGTTATTTATTAATTTATAAGTTTGATCGAATTCCTCAATTAAATGAAATCGATGGTTGGACTGTTTTCTGTCCTTCGAATTTTCATTCGTTTTTCGTTGATAATGAACAAACTCGAAATCATCGATCTTTAGTTTTTGGTTTACGAGAATTAAACTCCTCTGAAATCGTTTCGTATTGTTCAAATAATAATTCTCAAATGAATCTCCCAATTACAAATGAAAGATTTAATTTTACTTCAAATTATGGACTGAGAGTTTATTCATCTGGTTGTTATTTTCTCGATGAGAACAATGAATGGAATGATCGGGAACTTCGAGTTGGAAATTTGACAAATCATGATCAAACTCATTGTTTAACTGAACTTAATTAAATGTTTATTTTTCTTTGCTCCTTTTCTTTTATCTGCTAACTGATTTAAATAACTATTTGAGATATGCACAATCATAAAATTGAATTGGTTGTAAGACGAAACAAAAAGGTCATTTTTTTAAGTCTTCTCGGCAACAATTTCAGTTGTATATTGAAAATTAGATACACACTATACTTTTAATTCAATAAGTAACAAAAAGAGTGAATTCAAATTTTGACAAAATTAAATCTACATATGTTTAACTTTTCAAATAAACTGAAGATTTTTATAATTTTCACGAACTCGCGCTTTCGACACGTCGAAATTGAATTGATTGCAGAAATTATCTACGGATCTTCATTTTATTTGAAATCTTCAACACGTTTGACAATTAGTTAAAGAAGTATGATCATAAACAGAAGTAAAACGGATATATTCATGCTGACTCGCGTAAAACAACATTTTAAGAACTTAATTGCGTTTGAAATACGTTCAAAATCTCTTTATTTAGCTAATTTCTAAACAATTAATAAGAATTTTCAGGTCAAGAAATTCAAAAAACAAGTTCGTCTAGAGCTATAATATCTCGAATAGGCAATCAAGTAGATATATGTTTATTTTTGCAAAGAGTATACCTAAGCATGAATTACATCACAAATAGCAAAAATCATTGAAAACGAGATAAGCAGGTTAAAGATATAAAAAGACAAGAAAAATAAAAGCAATGATTGATACATAAAGTGATTTGCTTGCATTGTTGCTCAATGTTGACATCGTTATAAATGCGGATTCAGTAGTAGCTGGAATTACTGTTGTACTTTCCTCAAAATAATTCAATTCACCTGTTGTTATTTTTGAATCACTTGTGGGTGCAACTTCGAGGACAAGAACTTTTGATTTCAAATTAAAAGAAATCAAAAAACTTACTATCGACTTGGTTTTTCAAGATTTTTTGTACTCGATGATTAGATTGATCGATGACATAAATATTTCCATAACTATCGAATGACATAGTAATAGGATAAGATAATTTATCGTTTGTTGCACCTTCACCAAAACATCCAAAAATACAATGAAAACCATTTTCATCTGAACCAATTATTCGATGATTGAAAGAATCAGCAATAAAAAGATGTTGATCACCATCGAGAACAATTCCTGTTGGTTCCTTAAGTTCGATTGTTACTTTTGCTGATCCATTTCCTGCAACAGTTATTCCATTTCGTTGATTCAATCGAAATAATTGAATTCGATTATTGGTAAGATCTGCAATATATAAATCTAGATTGATATCAACGAATATTCCCACAGGATTGTGAAGCATATCCGATTGAGATCCTCTAACACCTGTTCCAGCAACGATTGTTGTTGTGCTATTTGACCATTTTTTATCAACCCGATGATTATAATTCATTGAACAATATAAACTCTCATAAATATCGACGAAAAGACCGTCACAATATGATGAAACATTCATAACCGATATCCATGTTTCATTTTCTTGAATCCATTTATCAACACGATCATTATTTCCATTGTCAACATAAATATCACCATTGGTTGTTACAAATATCGACTGCGGATATGATAAATTACCCGAGATTGTTTTTGTTGGATTAAGATCATTTTTATTTTGCCAAATATGAATTTGACCAGTTTCTCTATTGGATATGTAAATTGAGTTATTTGAATTGACAAAGATACCAGAGGGATATGAGCCCACAAAACTTCGATTGGTAAAAGTTATTGCATTTGAATTCCAAGTTGTATTGGTTCGAAATCTCGGTTGATTAAATGAAAAAGTTGCAAAAGTAAAATATTGTTGTTGGATGAACAAACCAATCCAAATCCAAAGAAACATTTCAAATGAAAACGATTTTTTTATTGTCGACATGTTTTCAAAACAATTGGTTTTGTCAATAAAAAGATAAATATCATCGATCAACAAACGTGTCCTATATGTAAATTTCATGATTTTTCTCTGAAATCCAATGTCATCGAATAAAATATTGCGAACTTAGTCGTTAAAATATCTATATCAGATGAAAGTCACAGATTTGATTCGCGACTTTTTTCTTATTTCTTAAAAACAAATCGAAAATAGAAAACATATTTGTCAATTGATTTGCTCTGAATTCAAAGTTGCGTCTCTCGTCGAACTTCTTTTGCTTTCAAATATTTTCTCGTATTTTAAACTTTGCCAATTCAATCAAAATGAATTTTCATTATTTAAATACAACATTGACAAACGGGTATACGTTCAATATAAAAATATTTTCAAAGACTTCTAAGTTCGTTTCGCATTTTCTCAATTAACAATCCTCAGAAAAGATTGCATAGCTCAATCAGCACCAAAATGTCTAGTGATTACAAACAATCTTGTTATATTTAAGTTTTACTCTTGAGGGCGAAGGCGGATATGTGTATACGGTAGGCATAATCGAAAAAGGTAGTAATTTGAAATTTGAATTCAAGTTTCAAGTATGGCATATATGTATATACGATGATGATGGTCGCATGGTGACGTTCCGTCACAATGTATAATGTCAATTATTAGTTCTATGCAATATTTACGATGAATATAATAAAAAAAACAAGTGTAATTATTTATTTTATTTATTAGTCAAAGAATTTAAATCTTGACACTTCTAAAAAAGTTTTCATTCAGCTTCTACACTCAATTGTGCATCCATATGGTCTTTAAATGAGTTGCTCATTTGATCAAGTAGTATCGTTGCTACTTCAACCCAACGATTCCGTTCTGGCGAATCTATACGTGATTGCTGCATGAATTCATTGACTAACTCAAGTTGGGATTGACAAAGATTGAATTGTAATCGATTTTCGAGAAAAACTTTATAAATAGCTCTTTGTCTATACAAAGTTCGCATTCTATTGAATGTTTCTTGATTATGACAATAAAGATGAATTCTTGTATCATTGAAACCATTGATTGGATTCGGAATATCATCCACATTTAAATGAGATAGAAAAAAATGTAAATCTGTTTCTGATATATGTGTATACGTTTGAACATGAGTTAAACATGGAGTAACGTCAATAAATCGTCTATAGATTCGATCGTCAAATTCTCTTTCATAATTTGCATAAGTATTTGCTGAATCAAGATGAGTCACCAATTGAGTATCAACTCTTGCCATGAAATCTAGAAAATAAGAAGTTCTTGTTTATTTTATTTCTGAAAACGTTTTTTCATTTCATCAAATAAAACAATTCCACGCTGATAAAAATCTCGAGCAAGATCTTTATTTTTTTGTTCTATATATTGATCTCCTAATGTTCGATATTCATCAATTGTATCCAATGACCAACGAAGAACAAGTTTTTCTTCATTTTCACAAAATATGCAAACTTTCGGATATTCACGAAAGAATTTCAATCGTTCTTCTTTGTTTTCGATTGATTTACCCAATAAATAAATTGAATCAATATGATCTATAGATGAAAATCTTTTCAGTAATTCATCACGTTTATCAACCGATAGAGTTGAGATTTGAACAACCAAGTTTTTGACATTAGTGTTTAAAACCAATGTTGATAAATCTTGGTCAATTAAAGTTGGAGGAAGTAGATGTTCCTCGGTAAGTTCTTTGAAAATTGAGTATAAACGATTGTTTTCGATTGAAGTGAGAATGAGTTGGACAGAATAATTCCATCTTGACAACACATAGCAAATATGAAAGTTTAATTAAAATTGAAAATTTAACTTACGATTCTTTTTGGATCTGATGTCCTTCAACTTGTTTAACTATATAGAAAACAATACATGGTTCATATTATTTATTTGACAAAGACGTCGATTGATTTTAGAAACCAACGCTTGATTCATATTTTTTAGGGGAACGATTCTCGTCAGGTTACATCTAGTGAAAGATTAATTATAATGACCCGAATTTCTTTTTATTGAGATACATCTTTAAGTGATTTATCTATCTTCTCATGAAAATCTCAAACCAGTATTGTTTACTAATTAGTATAGTTATGAAGTACTAAAAGTCTTGGCAAACAACTTCGGATCATTATATTTAACCTTATGCAAGATAAACACACTTAGGGAAATTTCTGCAAAACATTTAGAACATCTGAATAACTTAGAGAACGTTAGGAAAAAAATCATTGGATATACAAATCACTTTGTTCAGATGATGATATATCACCTATAGATTCTTCTTTAGAATTATCAAATGAATTGTTTTTGTCATCCGCTGCAGAAACATTCTAAAACACAGAAAAGAAAACAAATATATTAGCATATGCTCAAGTGCTGCTCCTTAACAAGTTATCAGCGAATGGCTACAATATCATTCTGTACATCAAAATATAAGTATGTCAAGAATTCAAATATAAGATCTTCTCATCTATACAAACGAATATTAAGAAAAATATCCGAAAACCTTCTTCTTAAAATATTTGAGAATGATTAAATAGGAGAATTCATTTCAATACTTCTGATTCAATTCTTCAATAAATAAATTATATGAATATTAATCAACATACCGTATGAGATGCCGACACATTTTTGTCATCTTCAGATGGAACAACAGTTTCTGAGATGTGGAAATTTTGATTCGATGATAACTTGGTTCTTTGATCTTCTCTTTTGTTAAGTCTATAGGCGACAAAGAAAGAAATCAAAATTAAGTTGTGAACGTTAAAAATACGTAAATCTTGGATAACATGAACAAGAGGGGAAACCACTGCGGCTTCGCGTCTGACGTCATATCAAGTCCATTTGAATCTATGAAATCTTTCGAAGTCTCAGTCTCACGATGCCTTTGGAGTCTATCAGATTTTAATGAAGTATCTTGAAGTTCCTCGAAATCTCTTGCAATCTCTCGAACTCCGTTGAAGTGATGCGAAGTCACTAAAGTCCCTAGAAGTCTATTGCAGTCTGATGAAATCGTAGAAGTCCCTGGCAGTCTAATAACGTCCCTTGAACTCGTTTGAAGTCCACCGACCTCCTTGAAGTCTCCTGGAATCTATTTAAGTCCCTCAAATTCATTCGAAGCCTTTAGAATTCTTTCAAACTCTTTGAACTCTTTGAAGTCTGCAAGTCTACTGTTTCCCCTTGACCAATTTACCTTTTATACGTGTGAGAAAAGAAACACCGTTTATCTTTTACGAAATCAATGCTCTGCTTCACACTTTGAATATTTGGATGATTTGAGTGTAATGAACGTTGCCAAATATCCAAAGCACGTTCATAATAATCCAGCGCCTTCTTGTAATCAGTCTTGTTTCTATAAACCCATCCGATGTTGTTGTATGACATAGCCAAATCTGGATGATTTGCAGGAAGAGTTTTTTTCCTGATTTCAAGTGATTTTTCATAATATTCAAGTGCTTTCGAGTACTCGCCCATGTTGTCATACACCAATCCGATGTTATTGTATGAAGTAGTCAAATCTGGATAATTTTCAGGAACACTTTTTTTCGATATTTCAAGTGATTTTTCATGATATTCAAGTGCTTTCGAGTACTCGCCCATGTTGTCATACACCAATCCGATGTTATTGTATGAAATAGCCAAATCTGGATGATTTGCAGGAAGAGTTTTTTTCCTGATTTCAAGTGATTTTTCATGATATTCAAGTGCCTTCGAGTACTCGCCCCGATGCTGGTTAATAAGGCCAAGTTGATGGAATATGTTTGCTTTTTCCTTTTGATCCGTTGTTTGTTTTAGTAGAATTTCATATAGTGCTTCTGCTTTGTCAAACTTTGCTAATTTTATCAGCAATTGACCGAGACGATTCCATCCTGTACTACCTGAAGTTTCTTTCTGAATGGTTTCAGACAATTCACGTAATTGTGAATCATTATCATCAGTCAAGGTTAATTCTGCTTCCCAGATTTGCGGTTTATCCGAAAATTTTTCTATTTTGCCAATACGAAAGACAGAGTGCATTGAGAAAAGAATTTCTTCTTCTTCGCTAATCTCACTAATGTTGGCAACATGAGCGAATGGTGTACTTTGAATCGATGGATTGATGCGCATGACAAACAATATAGAAACGAATTCGTTTTTACCTAAATTACGATGAATAAAGTTTAATGATGTCTTTCGATTTTTGCTAGTAGATAAGAAATTATTAAAAGCTAATAAACCACCTTGATTCTGTTTTAATTGATTGAAGTCTGTCTGAGATAAACTTTGACCACGATAGACGATGAACGACTGAGAAGAAGTTTGACCATGAAATTGTTTTGAATGAAGATCGGCGATGTTTTTATGCAAATCGCAAACGAAAAATCCCATTTGAATGATGATGTCAACATCCATGAGGCGAAGAGCTCTATTGACCATCGAATAAAGAAATGTTTCACATGTATACCACCAAATTGGTTCATGATTACGATATTCTTTTTCAATTTTGTTTACGTTTCGAAGTTCAAAAGAATTCTCAGCGAATTCGATGCGACAATAGTTTAAAAATTCACTGATATGCCCATCATCGAAATGAATAGTAAGTAAAATGTCCTTCAGTATCTGCGTGTACATGAAGGAACATTCTAGAGTGTTCTTATTGGTAGTTGAGTCTCCGCTTGGGGCAAAACTAATTGAGACTGCATTTTGATCGCAGTCTTGTGCGGCTTGTTTAAGTGCTTCACAGATGGGTTTAATATCTGTGAAGACACCTTTAACTTTGGGCCATTCTTTCGCCCATTTTTCATGTCGATCCTTATTCCCACAGAAAATGTAAATCACACTGACCTGTTTTTTGTTATGAATGGCAGGTACAGTCGTTTGTCCAAGTGCACCAGAAGTGATCATAAAAGCGGTTTCTTCTGGAATTTTGTTGATGAAATCAATGCATTCGTCGAAATCAACGAACGTATTCACAGTGTTTACAACCTGTTTCAATTTCTGTATGGAATTGCGACAGTCATCATCGTTTTCATTAATGTTACCATCTAACCAAACGAGATGAAAATTTTGAATAATACGTTGAATGCGTGGCCTTCGCTTGTTACTATTCGAACTTGCCATTTTCTTGTAATGTAATATGTTGTATTATACGATTATGAAAATGCGTCTTTTTATATAGTATGTTGGAAGAAACGCCCTAGCAAGAGTAATAACAGAACAGAAAGAAAAAAATCGCCGAAAAGTGAAGTTGTGCAGAACTGAATTGATGTTGTCGAGATGAATAATAAAAAAAAATTGAAGTTAGAATCACAGAACGAAAAAACCCAATCGGTTTGGTATTTATTTTGTATAGTTTGTAATATTCTGTTGGCTAATTTTCAGGGAGAGAAACAACTGATTCGAATCACTAAATAACTCAAAATGAGTCATTAAATCACAAAAGGATGTTATTGAGCACAGTTATACTAGTTGTGCACGATGGAAAAGCCCACCGTGTCTTTCGGCTGATTCGATGATACCAATTCCAATAAGAAAAAAAAGGGATTTCTTTATTTTCTTTTGTATTGTCATCATAGTATTGAATTACTGATGTATTGTAATGTTAAAAAAAGTGACGCACAACTTAAAATATACACAGCGCTATTCACATGTGCTATATGGCATTGAAGAATCGTAAATCAACTTTTCAAGATTTATCAGCAGAATTATTTTATGAAATCTTCGATTATTTTCGTTTTCATGAGTTATACGAAAGTTTTTCGAATTGAAATCATCGAATTGATGATTATTTAGCACAGTTATAAAATATTTTCATAACTGATTGGTCGTATCAAGATCCACTAACTATTACTATCAATTTAAATGACAAACAGATATCAAAAGTGAAATCAATCAAATTTTATACATGGAGACATGAAGAGCAACATGTTATGAGAGAATTTTTCATTCAATATCCACTAAAATCGTTTCAACAATTGCGTTCATTAACATTAATCCCAATTACTTCGAATATTGAATTTCCTTTAATCATTAATCAATTACCGTTGTTACCATTTCTAACATTCTTGAATATTCAATTCAATTTATTTCGGTACACATCAGATTTAACCATTCGTGAGCTTCGACTTGCATGTGAAACTATCATTTGTCATTGTTCGACATTAAAAACATTGGAATTACAGATACTTTGTGATCTTTATTCACGCGAAAGAATACATACGAAATCTATATTTACACAATCGATGACAACTAATATCAAACATTTTCATATTCATCAAATTTATTTTGAAGAATTTGATTATATTCTCTCGCCATCGTTTCTACCTCACATAAAATCATTGAACGTATCACTTTACTATTTACAAACACGGATAGAATTTCAGGATATTAACGGATTAGTATTGAATTCTTTAGTTAACCTTAAAGTTGATAGTGACGTACCTATTGAATTAACATGCATTGAATCGATTTTAAAACGTACACCCAATTTACGAACGCTTTCTATCTCATCATCTGTAGCAACATTTATCGATTGTCAAAAATGGGAATATTTTGTATCTAAATATTTGCAAAAAATAGAAGCATTTCGTCTATATGCACAAGATTATGAGGGAAACTGGTCAAAAAGTCGTGAATTTTTAGATTTTCAAACATCGACGTTCTGGTCGAGAGAACGAGCTGGTATCGTTCGAACAAAACGTGAAGACATGTTAGATTATGAAGGTAACGCATTTGACTCTTTAACTGTTATTTTTACAACAATGACATTCAAAAATGCAATTTTTTATTTATTCTAACGAACAAAAATAACACGATAGATTTTAACTAAATAAAAGTTTTGTTTCCAATTGATTCGAAGTTCAATTGACGAAGATGAGATAACCAATTGATAAACATCTTTGGAATGAGCCAACATTTGATTTTCTTCATTTCACCTTCGTCAGGATGTATTAAGACATGTTTACGACGAAGACCAAATTGTCGACTAATATCAATAAAAGATTCGTTTTGAGCAGCCTGCCGTTTGATTGTTAAATGAGTTAAATTTGGTAGAGATCGAAAGAGTTTGTACGATTGAAATAATTCCAATTAAGTGAACAAATCGATGGTAACGAACACGAAATAAGTGATGGAATATTATTGGCACGATTTGAATTGAAGATAGTCAAATAAAATTGAGCTACATCATTGTTAATAGTACCAATTCCATTGAAATGTAAATGTCTTTGAGATGGTCGATCAAAAGAAAGCCAAACGAGATGTCTTCTATTGAAGTGAAAAGAAAACGAACGACCATCACGAACACTGATATGAGTATGACGAATCTTGAGATTCGTTCATTTCATAATGATGAGCATTTGTTGGTAATGAATGGATCAGATTAGTCAGACGATTGTTGAGTCGAAGAAAAGCACGAGTAATATCACCAATATGAATATAGGAAAATATTTCGAGCCATACTTCATTGGGAAGTAATTCGATAGTCATAACTATAGCGAACGAAAAATGTAAATGTGTATATTCTCAAGCGATGCAATCGCTACAAAAAGAACAGAACATTTAAATTGAATAGTCGGCAATGATCACATATCTGAACTTATGATAGTGATAGATCACACAATATTTGTTGACTATTAGGTGAACATCGAATAACTTTCCACTTTGTCTTGATGATTCATTGTTTTTATCAGATATACGAATCTTCATTTTAAACGACAATGTTTTGGATTGATTAGAGAAAAACATAAATGACGTTGAGATGATAATCTCTTACTGATTGCATCACATTTCTATGTCAAAAAGATCTCTACATCTTTCACAACGAATGATATTACTGTAACTATTATTTCAATATTTAGTTAAAAATGTATGCGTATTCCCAGTAAAGCATTTTTCGTTACAAGCAAAATTTATACGATTCGCGTTATTTATCTCATAGATGAAATTGTGATGACTTTAATGCGCGAAATAAAATAGTCAATCAGAGGTAACCATACTGTATCGATATATTCGTTTGCTACTAGCGGAAGAGAAAGACACAACGAATTAATATGAATTCTTGAGATTTGTATTAAGATAATGAAAAAATCCGATCCGATATTTATATTTTGCAATATAATTTGTAACTATAAGCGGTTGCAAATACAAAATTGATCTTATCAAAAAAAGATTAGGAAAGCTTAAGGAATTTCTAGTTTCAGTGTGAGATGGAAAAAACTCTATTTGTTCTATCGTCAGATATTGTCGAAATCTTTCGGTATTCCGCTGGTTGGCTGCCATTAAAGTTCTATGAAAGGAATCTCATCGCATTGATATGATTGGCCTATTGAAACATTGACTCTATAAGCGTCAACTTCGAATGAAATCCTTGCTGACCTACCTTACATTAATAATTCAACAGTTCGATTAGTTGAAGATTTTCGAAAGTAAATAATATAATAATTATCAGATGTGTTTTCAATAATTTTAGTAAACGAATTCGAATCGATTTAACACTCATGTCGAAAAATGTTGAACAAAAAGACAATGAAAATCTTCTTCAAACAATCAATGACGAACGAAAATATCTCATTCAAGCAAGCATTATTCGAATAATGAAAATACGAAAAGTATTGAAATATTCTCTATTAATACAAGAAGTTATCGAACAATTAAAATCACGTTTCAAACCTGAAATATCAACGATTAAAGTTCGTTGAACTCTCGTAATTCGATATAAATTTTGTTTCTTTTGTAGACGTGTGTTGATCTTCTATTGGAAAAAGAAACATTACATTATAAAGCATAAATAATAATTGTAATTTTTGTGTTATTCTTCGTTGATAATGCAGGTAGAAATTCATAATAATTGCTCGTTGTTGCATTCCAAATCATTGAATCTTGTGGAGATATGTTTATATCTTGACCAAATGGATAATTCAGTTTTTTATTAAGATAAACTATCGTTGGTTGATGAATATCTGTATTGATATTAAAAGTTAGCTCGAAACGAAATGTTACTGAATCGAAATCCATCGATATTGGTTGACCTGCAATTGCTTGAGCATATGTACGTGAAAGTGTTCGTACTTTATTGATTTCTAATTCGCCATCATCGGTATAAAATGATTCAGCTGTTGCTGGACGTGTTGTTGTTGTTATATCTTGATATTTTTTAAATTGTCAATAAGTCCAACCTGAATAAACAAAATCTAAGATTTGATTCAAGAAGTACGTATTATTGATTTACTTTGTAAAAATGTGTCTGCTAAACCAGTAATTAATTACCCATTGAATTGGCTGTAATGCTTTATATTGTTTTGTGCTGTGTAATCGTAAAATGGCGTATATATTTATATCGTATGTTGGAAGAAATAACGTGATTGCAGAATAGAAAAGAAAAAACGTGATCGAAAAATTGAAACGGTAACTGTTACAGTATGATGTCCTTATCATACATCCCTCTTGACATTCTTTTTCTCTCTCTCTCTTATATGGTGTCATTGTTCGCTCTCCTACTATTGGAATAATCTCTCTCGCGCCATCTAGGTAGAAATATCAGTCGTGTGTTTTCTCCCTCTTGTGGACTATATGTAAACACGAGCTAATTTTGAATAAAGATAGTGAGACAAACGACATTCTAAGTCAATTAATGATGAAAACTCGAAAGTTGGACAGTTTAAAAATGACGCAAAATATTTCTGTTATTTGGCTAAACAATAACATGAATGATGATGGCGTTGATTACCAACATATGACTGCACAATTATCGAATTACGTTAATATGATCAATCGATTTAATGATATTGATCAATGCATGAATTTCATTAAAAAAAGTCCAGCTAATGGAAATGGGTGCGTTACCATTTGCGAGAATAGGGAACAATCGATCATAATTAGTTTTTAATACCTTGGTCAACACATACTGTCGAGTCTTTAAAACTACCGGTACATTTGATTCTTAACTACAAGTTGTTTTGTGGAAAATAAATACACTTTTGGTAACGCACTCACTTTTTACGTGGGCAAGCCGTACTCTCATGATAAAGCGATTTGGTGGTACACTCGTGAATTCATCTTTTATATTCGATGTCCAATCGTGCTCTTCATTGTCGTATCGCCAAACTTCATTCAGAACAATTCAAATTCAAGCAACAATCTCCTTTCGAAGTCTATCGTGGGCAAAGTGTACCCAAGTCTGAATTCGAATCGATGGACTCATATCGTTCAACTACTTCTTATCTACTAGCAAATGTAAATCTGTTGGTCACATTGTAGTGACTGTTCTCTTTGTCATTATAGTTGATCCTTCGAAGTCGTCAACAGGTATGTCGTAAATTATTTAAATATAATGAAGCGCTTTTTTATCATCAAAAAGCTCATTACCTCCGAAATCATCCCGGCTTGGCTGGATCCTATCACAACATGGGCGTCATATGTCAGAGTATGCAAGATTATTCTAAAGCATGCGAATATGTAAAATGTGCTGTTGAGATTGGACAAATATCATTACTACCGGATCATCCACTCTTAAAAACATATAAAGATCATCTTGGCTATATCTCGGGACTCAATAGTATATTCAGCTTATTTAGTGATAAATCTAATTTCGAGTTACCTTTTCGAACTCATTTTTCCTCGATTATGCCCTTTATTTCTATAAGATTTTTATTTATTCATGAAATAAAAAGACGGTAGAATTGTTTCTGATAATTATTTCAAAAAGATATTTGGGAACTTTTACCCCATTTAATACAATTGTTTTCAAATCCGAAATATTATATTGTGGATAATCTTTCTCCAAACTACCGAAAAAAAAACAGAAAGTGCATTCTGTGCTGCTAACACCGATTCTTGTAACATTGATGAAGCGAAACAATTCATTGGATTAACATCTTTCAATTTGAAATCAAGAATTTGTTTAATTGCTTCTGCAATATTACATGAAATATGCTCGTGAACGAAGTATGAGATGAAGCATTGATTGATTTACATTGTGATCATGGTTCCTGTCAATGCTTTTAAATAGATTGTACAATTGTTGTTATGATTTAATTGATCATTCTGTAACAATCAAATACAAAAAACGTTAAAAGAATAAATAAAAAACATTTTTACAGAATCGCTGATGATTTTAGCCAAGATAATCCAATTGTGTCTTCGAATTTTGGAGGTATACTTTTATTCCAATGTTTATCTGTAGGATTCTCATCACTTTCGAATTCAAATAATAATTTGACCGTATGTTAGAAATATGGATCCATCGATAAATTCTTGAGGGTGTTATCTTCGTAAACAAATGATCGTAAATTCGTATCATCATCAGTCATCATGAATGAACTACGCGCGCTTATTTTCAATAACGAAGACGAAAGATCTCGATTAGTCAATTTATTTGTTTAAAATCGTCTCGAATAAAAACAAATCGCCATTAATTGTTTGATTCTCAACTATTAGAGTCATCATCACTGCTATCACTATCTTCAATACCATCATCAACGTTTGATAAAATATCTTTCAAATTCGAAACTTTCGAACAAGTAGTGAACGCTCTAAGTCCATGAAATAAACTTTGTCCCTCGAGGGTCAATTGTTGCAATTGTTTCATCGATAACTTATCAAAATGTTTTTTATCATATAATTTATGATTCAATATATTGATCACTGCAGTAGCGCCTTTAGATGGCATATTAGAAAAATCTTGACGGCCACTTGAAAAATGATACATTCCACCGTGTAAACGTAGTACTACTTGAATTCTTGATTCTTTTTGTATGTTGTAATCACTAAGAGTACGTCCATCTTCTAATTGTTTCCCAGAAAAAAATCAAACGTTGCTTATCAGCAGGAGTTCCTTCATAATCATTAATTTGACATTTAAGTGCTTTAATCAATTTTGCCATAATAACGTTATTCTTTTCATATAATTTACGCGAAATTATGGTATCTTCCAACTGTACGTATTTAATTTACTATCAAAAGAGAAAAAACAAACATGATTCAGGCTGAAAAGTGTTTCGTTTCTTTTTTTTAATAAGACAAATGTGAAAAATGGGTTTGCCATTAACATGTTCTTTTATTGAACTATCAGCAAAGATCTTTATATCTTTAACTAAAGTTACAGCTTCGATATGTTGAATGTGCATTTTTTATAGTTTCTGTCAATAAAAGAACGAAGTAAATCAGCTATCATTATTCTGTTCTGTTTCTTTGTGCGTTTTATTGATGAATTGAAGTGGAGTAGATAAATCATTCGTCGTTCTTTTACGTCGCAGGTAGGTTGAATCGCAAACATGTTTTGTCGTCGAAAATTTCAGTTTTTTTCGTCAATTATTTGAGAATAAATGGCATCGTCCAAACAATGTGATACGTGTAGAAAACCTTCGGCATCGATGCACTGCATTGGTTGTGATAAATACTTTTGTAAGAATGATTTCACAGGGCACCAAAATTTTCTGTCTGGTGAAATGGAAAAAATTGTTGAAAATCGTAATCGAGTTCAAGAAGCGATTAACAATTTTATACAACCTGGTAATGCACAACACAGCCCAGTTATAGCTGAAATTGACAAATGGGAAAAAACCATCATTAAAAAAGTTAAAGATGTAGCTGCACAAGCTCGTGAAGGAGCTATTCAGCTGTTGACTTCAAATCAAACCAAGATTCAAACTGAATTCAAGAAGTTCTCTCAAGAATTGGCTGCTCTAAGAGAATCGGAAGATTTTGTTGAACCTGATTTGGACCGATTAAATCAAATGATTAACCAATTCAAGTTAGATATAAAACAATCAACGCAACCCACCACTATCAAGCTACACACCAAACAAAGCGATCAGATTGTTTGGGAAAGTTTGATATACGTGGAAGAAATGAGACAACAACGACAACAAAGAATTGGTATGTTCTCGAAATATAGTTTTTTAACGAAAATATTATGACAATTCATTTTTGAGAGAAAAAATCATTTTCTTCATGCTCACCATCAATTTGATTCATATATTACATAATCATATTTTGAGTCACAGTACTATATGAAATTCAGACTAAATCTAGGAGATGATATATTCATGTCGCGATAGCACTTGCCAGCAAACTAAATATTGATATTTATTTTTTTATTTTAGTAGAAACACCTAGAGTTGTCCCATCTCCTCAAATTCAACTTCGGTGTCATAACTTTTCATATATAACACAGCCCTTATTTTCAAGGTAGTGTTTGAGCTATTGATCTAAAAGTACCGCTATTTATAAACAAACTACTGGTGGTCGACCATGTCCTCAATGTAGTGATTTTTCAGGTGATACGAGATATTCAATTCCCATTTGCTGAGGTCCTGTTTTTATCACACGTATCGGATAAACGAACGATACGTTGAAAAATGCTCTTGTAAATGTTTACTTATCCGATAGTCATCTATTACATCATTAATTCTACAATAGAAATTATACTTTATAGAATAAATGAACAGAAATTGATATTGTTTAGCCAGTTATTATACATCTCACGACCGAACCGTTTTCTTAACATAATACAATCGATACGAATTGAATTTCTGACTAACACAATTGGTAAATATATATTTCATAATTACACCATAGTTATCTATTTGATGTGAAGCAAAAAAGGATACAAACATACTGTGTGATTGTCGAATAACATGCTTATTACCTCCATAGTACTATTATCTGATTTTCAATTCTTAAAATCCCTTTTTCTACATTGATTCATAGTACTAAGATATGCGAATGCATATTTAACGAACGTCAGCTTATCTACAAACTATGTGATACTTAGCCACAAAACTGGTCTGAGTTCCCGTATTTGCATCAGCATATAGCTGACCAAACAAACAATAACAAATGGAAGCTACCCATTCACTATCTTCAGCTCTCTAAATCGACTGTTCAATCACACTCGTATATCACTGCTAACTGTAAAATATGAATGACTTTTCCGTAGGTATTCTTCACTAACCATAGAACACCATAACACTAATTTTCAACAATACTTTATCTCATATATCACAGAACATTAAAACGTAACATTCGTAACACGTATTCATAATAAATATGATTCCTGAAATATCATTATTTTTATCTCTTATTTTTTACTGAATTAAGCATATAATTGAACAGTTGAATGATAGCATCTATTTCTTTACAGCGTATACTCAATTCATTTATCAACTGAGTTTCAGTTATAAATATATGCACCATATCTAATGAACTCGATTTTGGTCATATACATTCATTAATTCCAATCGATTAAAGCCGCATCATATCAGTCCTCCCTACAGCCAGTTACAAAACGCTACTGAATAGAAATTTTCTACGTGTAACAGAGATATTCTTTTAGTACTAATGAGAACTTATAGTATGGCAACGTAACTCTTTCACTCGAATTAACTACAATAAATGAAATGAACTCTGATAACAAATATTCATTTATGATATGATTTTCGATGTATTGAGACAATATGATCGTGTTCTTCGAATTAACTACAATAAACGAAATGAACTCTTTTAACAAATGTTCATTAGTGATGTGATTTTCGATATATTGAGTCAATATGATCTTGTTCTTCGAATTAACTACAATAAATGAAATGAACTATCTTAACGAATATTCATTTATGATGTGATTTTCGATTTATTGAGTCAATATGATCTTATTCTTCGAATTAACTACAATAAATGAAATGAACTCTCATAACGAATATTCATTTATGATCTGATTTTCGATTTATTGAGACAATATGATCTTGTTCTTCGAATTAACTACAATAAACGAAATGAACTGTCGTAACAAATATTCAATTATCCTATGATTTTCGATGTATACAGTCAATATGATCGTGTTCTTCGAATTAACTACAATAAACGAAATGAACTCTTATAACAAATATTCATTTATGATATGATTTTCGATTTATTGAGTCAATATGATCTTATTCTTAGAATTAACTAGAATAAATGAAATGAACTGTAGTAACAAATGCTCATTAGTGATGTGATTTTCGATATATTGAGTCAATATGATCTTATTCTTCCAATTAACTATAATAGATAAAATGAACCATGCTAACAAATATTCATTTATGATTTCATTTTCGATATATTCAGTCAATATGATCTTATTCTTCGAATTAACTACAATAAATGAAATGAACTATCTTAACGAATATTCATTTATGATTTCATTTTCGATATATAGAGTCAATATGATCTTATTCTTCCAATTAACTATAATAGATAAAATGAACCATGCTAACAAATATTCATTTATGATTTCATTTTCGATATATTCAGTCAATATGATCTTATTCTTCGAATTAACTACAATAAACGAAATGAACTGTCGTAACAAATATTCATTTATGATGTGATTTTCGATGTATAGAGTCAATATGATCTTGTTCTTCGAATTAACTGCAATAAATGAAATGAACTGTCCTAACAAATATTCATTAGTGATGTGATTTTCAATGTATTACGTCAATTGTACTGCGGTTAAAATAGCGTTTGAGATAGATGAGTTGTCATTTGTTTGCAATTGTAATTGATAGGAGTGCGCACTACATTTCTGCTTTGGAGTATATAGTTGAATTGGAAACTGAGTTTTTTTTTTCGAACTTTATAGGTTTTTAATTCTTTTTTGAGAATTAGCATGAATAAAATAATCAAGGGCATTGTTTTAATCAATTAGTCAATAAATAATTGGATGTAATGAGTAGGACGTGAAGAAAAT
>Ga0209960_1000991_pt1 | contig 45285 bp, 44 predicted proteins | sample ThiBiot_500_plan_2_FD_183947 | JGI IMG/M metagenome (GOLD analysis project Ga0209960, IMG submission 183947) | Wastewater bioreactor microbial communities from Cape Town, South Africa - Thiocy_expt_500_plan (SPAdes) | ecosystem: Engineered > Bioreactor > Thiocyanate-remediating >... | reverse complement strand
GAAAAAAAAAAAAAAAAAAAAAAGTTACATAAACAGATTCTCGTAAATTTTTGAGGAGAGTAGGGTTAACTCCTTCCAACATTTTTATTGCTTCTTCATTTTTTGGATCTTGTTGAAGAAAACTTGAGAATTTAAGAAAGGTTTTTCTAATTTCGTTTTCTTCTTCAATGATATTCATTGCAGAGAGGAATAAATGTTCAAGCTTTCTATTGTACAAGATTTGCATGAGTTGTTTATCATTTGGGATATCTTCAAGTCTTTCAGGAAATCCACCTAATTCTAATTATAAAGGGGGAAAAAAATCATATTAAGGATGAAGAATGTTTGAAGAAAAGGATAGGAAAGAAGAAAGAAAGAAAGAAAGAAAACCATCATAATCAGAACCATCATCTTCACTCTAAAACATTAATGAAATTTAGCTCAATTAATCAGAAAAAAAAAAAAAAAAAACCTCTTCATCTTCATCATCCATAACATTTTTTCTTTTCAAGGATTCTACAAGAGCTCGAATTTTCAACTTTACAATATCTTCTTCTCCTTCTGGTACTATTTTTTATGGATTTCCAATTTTTTTAAAAAAAACTCAAAGTAAAAAAAGAAAGAGATAAAAATAAAATAAAAAAACATTTGTTTCCTCTATTGCTCATATGAAATTTAGGTTTTTCTTGTTCACTTTCAGACACTATTTTTTTTTTAAAAAAAGGAATTAAAATAAAATATAAAAGAAAGAAAAAGAAAGAATTTACTTTCACTATCCGAATCTTGAGATCTTTTCTTGGAATCTTCTCCAGTTTCAATGTTATTAGCATGGATATTGTTCACAGGAAGAGTATTAAGATTATTTGGATTGGTTAAGTTGGGAAGATTATTGCTTAGATTTGGAAGTGGAGGATTGTTCAAATGAGTTAGATTATTTAATGAAGTTAAATTGCTTAGAGCATTGAGATTTTGATTGATATTGGTTGGATGAGGAAGTGGGTTAAGATTACTTTCATTTGTCAAATGACTAATGTTTGGAAGTGTAGTAGGGGTATTAGAATAATCAAAAGGGGTCATTGAAACTATTATTTTTGGAATAAAAAAAAATGTTAATTTTTTTGGTTGATAAATATTTTTTTTTTCTAACAATGAACTTACGACTTGATGGAAGGGAGGGTTGTGAAATGGGTGGAAGAAGGTTTTTCTTTGGACTTTTTAGTTTTGAACTTTTTTTGGATGTTGTCAAACTTAGATTTCCAAGTTTTTTATTTTGAGAAGAACTTTGTGAACTTATTATATATTTGATTTATTTAAATAAAAAATTAAAATAATATATAAACATTTTTTGAGGAAAAAAAAAAAAAAAACCTTGCTTCCTTCTTTTTAACAGAAGGAAGAGAACTACGATTAGATTTTGACTTTGGTTCGTTGTTCGTTGGCAAAATTGGGGAAGTTGAATTGAGGTTTACATTTACATTTGGATTTTGAAGGTTAATATTTGGAGGTTGATGAGTAGGAGATAGTGATTGAATTAGGTTTGAATTCATTGTTGGGGAACCCAAATTCATTGGTGATGATGATTGGGTTGGATTTGAACTTAAACTAGGCAATGATGTTGAGGTTGGGGTTGAATTTTGATTTTGATTTGAATTCATGCTACCAGAAGGAGGTGGGCTTAAATTTAGAGATTGTATAGGATTTTGTGTTGTACTTAAGTGAGAGCTAGTATTAAAATTGGGAGGATTATGAGGGGGTGATCCGAGGTTCGGAGGACTATTTGAACTTGGAACATTCAGATTTGGATTAGAAGAAAGTCCTGGAAGGGTGGTTTCACCTTATTTATTTATTTATTTATTTATGGAGTTTTTTTTTTTTTTTAAAAAAAAATTGAAATCTCACCTTTAGAATCAATTGGGTGCTTTTATTTTTTTTTAAAAAAAAGTAAGTGATTTGATTCAAGAAAAAAAAAAGGAGAAGAAAAAGAAAAAATTAAATCGAAGAAATTCTGAAAATCTTACCAACATTGGTCTATTTAAATGATGTTCTTGAGGGAAGGAATAAAGACTGGAAAAAAAAAAAGAAAGAAGAAATTAAATTGAAGATAAATAAGTGAATAAATTAAAATGTAAATAAGTATTTTTTTTTAAAAAAAGAACCCTAAAAACGGGGATGCTTTAGAGTCAAAGAGGGGTGGTAATCTATCTGTGGGTTTAAAATTTAAAGGAGAGAAAGTTTTTTTATCTGGAACATCGTATCGAACAGGAGATGAGAATGGGAAAGCCTTTTGAGAAGGAGGAGAAAGTGGATATGCTAATTATAAAGTTTTTTTGTTTTTCATTGTCATTTTTTTATATCATATTTTGTAAATTATTTGTTATTTACCATTATCTTTTCCATCCTGACTCATATGACTTTCATAACCTCGAATATCAAACTTTGGGATACCATCTGGAGCAAGAAATCCTTGAAAATTTGGAGGTCCAGAAGGAAGATTTGGAAGTAATCCAAAACCAGGAAGTGGTGTTATTTTTGGAAGTGTGAGAATTGGAGATGTATTTTGGTTCTCAATTTTGTGTTCTTTTTCATTTTCTTTCTGAGATTCTTTTTGTAAATCTTTTGGTGGTTCGCTTTCTGCTTCTTTTTGTGATTCTTTTTCACTTTCCTTTTCCTTTTCTCTTTCTTTTTCTTTTTCTCTTTCTCTTTCTTTTTCCATTTCTTTTTCCTTTTCCTTTTCATCTTTATTTTCGTTTTCTTTTTCGTTTTCTTTATCTTTTTCTTTATCTTTTTCTATCTCCATTTCTTGATCTTTTTCTTTTTCCTCTCTAATTTCTTGTTCTTTTTTTTCATTTTTTTCTTCTACATTTCCTTCTTGACTTATTGTTTCAATATCAATGTCCATTCCATTCTTATCTTCAGATTTTCTATCATCTTCTTCTTTTTCCTTCTCAGCTTCATTTTCTTTCTGTTTTTGTTTATCAGTCTCATTATCTTGTGAATGAACTTTGGCTACTCCCTTTTCTAATTCCATTGTTTCTTCATATTCTTCTTTATTCTTTTCCTCTTTCTCTCCTTCATCTCTCCTCTCTTCATTTGTTTTCTCTTCCATCCTAAATTTTCTAGTAGTAGTAATTCTCGAGGTTAAAATGTTTGCTTCTAAATAGTCTATTTTTTTTTCCTTTTTGAACTCCTATTACATTGGCATTATGAAAGGAAAAAATTCGTTAGTTCGAGATGAGAAAGAAAAAATAAAATAAGATTCTTTTGTTTTAGTTTTAAAAAATCAATTCAAATTATTCAATAAATTAAGAAACAATTAATTTCTTTTATTGCAATACTTAAAATTTCTTCTTCTTCTATGATTCTAATCATTTATAAATTTATTATTTATTTAATTGAACTATTACAACGAACAAAAATTTTTTTCTCGATTTTCAAAAAGAAAAAAATAAAAAATAAAATAAAAAATAAACTTGAAAGAATCAAACATTGAAATTTTTTATCTTTTGAATTAAATTTGTTAATTATTTTAAAGTTTGAATTTGAAGTTGAAGTTTTGGGATGAGTTTAATGTATAGTTGTTGTTAGTTAGAGTTGAGAAGGATGTCAAAATAGCGGCAAAAATCTTTTTTTTTTTTGTTTTTCCATTTCCATTTTCATTTTCATTTTCATTTTCATTTCAAATGTCCATGATCATCCCTCAACACCTCTTCTTTATTCTTTATTCTACATATTTTTTCTTTGTATCTTTTTTTTTTTTTTGAAAAAAGCTTTTGATCTTTAATCTAAATTAAAGCTTTAATTTTTGAAAAATTAATTTCTGATACTCAAGAATTAAATTTGATTGAATTTTTGCTGAGGTGATCCTTGTTTTTGTTTTTGTAGTGCGAGATAAAAAGTTCAATTTTGAATAATTAGAACTGTTGTAGCTATTAATTAATTATGACCCAATTTCAATTTCAAGTTCAACTGAACCTACTTGAGTCACAATTTGAATTATCCTTTTCTTTCTTTTTCTTTTTTCTTGTTTTCTTTATTTTTTCTTGTTTTTCTTCTTATTTTCTGAATTTCTTGTTTGTTGTTTGTTGTTTGGAATAATCTTCAAAGTTACTATTAGTAATTCATTTTGAAACTAAAGTTCACTCATAATGACATTGTGATGAAACGAAGGAGTTAAACATTGATCAATTTAGTTTATGAATTCACAATCCAAATTCCTTTCTTCAATTTCACTGTTAATTTGGTTTGGAAAACTAAACATTTAGAATTCTAAAAGAAATTGTTGAATGATAAAACCACAAGTATATATCAAGCTTGTGTTAGAAGTGTTTCTGAAACAGGGCTTTACTTTCATTTCATTCTCTCTCAGCATTTCAATTTGAAAAAAAGAACATTCTAGAAAAAATTTTGCCGACAAAGATTTCTCCCCGATTTTTTTTTTCCAAATGCCCGAAGAAAAAAAAAATGGAGAAAGGAGGAAGAGATTCGATTGGGTCAATTTTTTGATTTTTTTTCGGTCAACACTACGCGAGTAGAATTTTTTTTTTGCTCCCTTTCCTTTTTTCCCTTCTGAAATTCCAAGAAAAAAAACTGTCTGGAAAAGAAAAGCCTTTTTTACTCTCTCTTTACTCTCTTTTTAAAGACCCATTGAGACAGAAAACTAAAGAAAAAAACAAAAAAAAAGAAAGAAAATGTTTAACAGACCCTCAAAAAATAGTTTCTCAATTTTTTATTTGAATATTTGAGTTTTTTTTTATTGAACAAAGAAGAAGAGAAAAGAGAGAAAAAACAGAGAGGAGCAACGAGAGAAACAAAAGACGAAAAACGAAAAAATAAAAACAAAAAAAGGAAAATCGCAGGAATTCCCGACATTAAATAAGCAAACATTTGGCCTTTTATAAGCAAACCGGCGTTTCAAAAAGTAAACATGTTGATAGTTTTTATTGAAAATATATTCCTTTTTCATCTCTGAAAATTAAAAGAGTCAAAAAAAAAATTCTACTCGCGTAGTGCAAAGCCAATTTCTTGGAAGGTCTAGACAAATTGTCACTTTGTTATTTTTTATTTGTTTTGCTGACTCCTTCCTTCCTACAGTCTCCCCTTTTTTTTGAGTCATAATTCATATCCCTTTGTAAAATTTTAATTTCAATGAATATTGACTAATTTTTTATCAATAAAAGAAAGCACATAATGAAGCACACAGTTCATCATCAAAGAAGCACAAGAGTCAAAGCGCGAATAGCAAAAAGAAAATAAATTGGATAAAAATAAAACTCAAAAAACGAAAACCAACCCCCAAAAAGGTAAACATCAGGACAAAAAAAGGAAAAAAACAGAAAGAAAAAAAAAACAACTATATAATTTTTATCCCCTTCTAGAACTGAGAAAATTTTTATTTAGGAAGTTCCAAGAAAAAAGAAGGCTTTTCTTCCGCATCATGGCACATCACGATATTCTTTGAACCAATCAGTCGATCACCATTATTTTTTATTATTTTAGGTGCGATTGTGGGAGGTTAGTCAATTTACTGGAAATTTGATTTCTAAGTCATTGATTGGTGTTTTTTTATTTTTTATTTTTTATTTTTTATTTTTTTATTTATTGTTTTGATTTCTTGCATTATTTTTTTTTTGTTTTGTTATTATTTTTATTTTTTTTCAATTTATTTTTATCGGAGAAGGCACATTTTCATTTTCTTTCTTTCTTTCTTTCTTTCTTTCTTTCACTCACTCTTCTCTGTTTCACAATTTTAATATTTAATTAAAATTATTATGCTTTGTTTTTGTTTGTAAAAGTTGCAAACAAGGAAAAAAGAAAAAAGGAAGAAAACAAAACAAAAAAAAAAAAAAAAAAAAAAAAAAAAAAAAAAAAAAAAAAAAAAAAAAAAAAAAAGGGAAGAAAAAAGGAAAAAGTGAAAGGATAAAAAGGATTCCACAGAAAAAAAAAAAAAAAAATCAAACAACTTTTCCCATCGCATAATCAATTTGTTTTTCATTCTCTTCCATCGCATAATGATTTATTTTTATCACATAATTATTTTCTATTCCATCGCATAATGCATAAATAAATTCAAAATAATCATCGAATACTATTAGAAATTGAATTGAGACTTATTTATCAAACTTTTGATTGAAAAAAAAAAAGAAAGGATTAAATTTGAATCTTCCTGAACTTCTTTTTTAATAAATTGATTTTAGATATTTGTTGCTACTTTGATTGATTGGATTTCTTGATTTTGACATTTATTGTTAATTTTATTTTGGATAAAAAATAAAAATTATTTTGATTAAAAAAATTAATCCTTGTTTTAAAAATTAATTTTCTTATTTGTTTCTCTTTTAAATTATTTAGAGACTCTTGGAGTGAATTTTAATTAAAAATGAGCACGAGCGTCTCACTTAAAGTGAACATTGTGAAGCTCGGGTCTGTTAAGACCATGAAGGTACCTTTATTATTATTATTTTTTTTATTAAATTCAACTTTTTCAATTCAACTTATTACTTATTATTTATTTTATTTGTTATTGACTTTTTAATAATTAAAAATAATAATGCTTTCTATTTAATGTTTGAATAGTTTAATGGAGATATGATTGTTCAAGAGGTTTGTCGTGAAATTCGTGATAAACTTGGAGAAGAACAAGGTCAAGGAAATGACCACGGTCTTTTCTTTCCAGATCAAGGTAAATGGCTTGATGGTGGAAGAACTCTTGACTATTATGATTTAAAAACTGGAGTAAGTTTTTATTTTATTTTTGAAAAAAAATAACAAATTTAAAAAATGAATTTTTCTTTCTTTTTGTAATAGGATCTTGTAGAATATAAAAAGAAACATCGTCCCTTACGAGTTAAAATGGTGGACGAAACTGTTAAAACTATTTTAGTTGATGAAAGTTTAACTGTTGCTCAACTTGTTGGAATTGTTTGTAGCAGAATTGGTAATTTATTTTTTTTTATTTTTTGAAAAAAAGGAAAGAAAAAAAAAGAAAACAAGTTCAAAATTTTCTCTATTTATTCCTTGAACATTCAACAATTTTCCCATCCTTAAAAATAATAGGTATTCAAAACTCTGATGAGTTCTCATTTACAACTGAAGCTAATGAAGCAAAGGCCGCCAAGCCCCAAGAATTAAAGAAAAGTAAAACTCAAGATAAACTTTTAGCTGAAAATAAGAAAACTGCCGAAAGTATTTTTTTTTTTTTGAAAAAGAATCATGAAGAAAATGAAATCTAATTTTCTTTTCTTTTTTTTTTTCTCCCTAAAAATAGCTATTTGGCTTAACCCCGAAAAATCCCTTCGTGAACAAGGTGTTGATGAAAATGAAGTTCTTGTTTTGAAAAAGAAATTTTTCTTCTCTGATCAAAACATTGATAGAAATGATCCTATTCAATTGAATCTTCTTTATGTTCAAGTATATTTTTTTCTTTCATTCTTTTTTTATTGAAATTTTTGAAACAAACAATCTTAAAATCAAAAATAAAGGCTCTTGAAGCTATTGTTAAAGGAACCCATCCATGTACTCTTGAAGAAGCAGCTCAATTTGCTGCTTTACAATGTCAAGTCCAATATGGAAATCACGAACCTGATAGACACAAGCCCGGATTCTTACAGTACTCATTTTCTTTCTTTTTTCTTTTTTTTTTCTGTGAAAAAAAATGATAACAATTTAATTTAATAGTCTTGAAGAATTCCTTCCTCCTGAATATTGTGATAAAAAAGAAATTGATAAAAAAATTTTCCAAGAACACAGAAAACTTCAAGGAATGACTGAATTAAATGCTAAATTCCGTTATGTCCAACTTTGTAGATCTTTAAAAACATATGGTGTTACTTTCTTTTTATGTAAAGTAATCTTTTCTTTTCTTTCTTTTTTTTTTCTATGGTCTTTAAAAACTTAATATACTCATGCAATTTAAAATAAAAAGGAAAAAGTTGCAAAGAAAAATAAAATGATTAAAATTTTACTTGGTATTACCAGGGAGAGCGTTATGCGTTTAGATGCTGAAACCAAAGTTCGTTTTTCTTTTTTTCTTTTTTATAGAAACTTTTTCAAACAAAAATTTTGTTCTTTTCTTTTTGAATCTTATAGGAAGTTTTGAAAGTATGGTCTTTGACAACATTGAGACGTTGGGCTGCTTCCCCTAACAGCTTTACTTTGGATTTTGGAGATTATTCTGATAGTTATTATAGCGTTCAAACAAGTGAAGGAGATCAAATCTCTCAATTGATTGCTGGTTATATTGATATTATTTTGAAAAAGAAAAAAGATGCAGAACGTATTCTTAATGATGAAGATACTGAGCTTGCAATTACTGAAGAAAATATTGGAACTGGCCAAGGTTCAATTTCCACTTTAATTTTCTTTAATATCTTTTTTGTTTTTTTAGCTCATTATTTTTCTTTCCAAATAATTAGCTACTGCTATTACTCTTATCCCCGGAAAATCTGGACAAGCTCTTGAAGTTAATGTTGCTCAAAGTGGAATGCTCAATTCTCCAGACTCTCAAAGTCAGTTTTTTCTTTTTCTCCAATGCCACCATGAACTCAAATCATAATAATTTTTTTTTAAAAAAAAAGATGCTTATAAGAGAATGAGTACCTCTCAACAAATGCAATACTTCAATGCCAGTTCTGGTCTTCAAAACGCACAAATTGCTGGAGGATCTAAATTCAGTATGGCTGATATTACTGGTGCCAGTGGTGCTCAACAAGCCCTTTTACAACAAATTAACAATGGTATTATTTATTTCTTTATTATTTTATGATTTTATTTGATTTTTTGATTTATTTTGATTTGACTTTCATAATATTTTTTTTAGGATTTGCTTCTGTCAACTCTGCCCAATCTGACTTAAATGTTGCAACTTCCCTTCCTCCACTTGGAAATGATCCAGCTTCAGTTCAATGGAGAAAACAAACCCTTGATATTAATAAACAAAATGTTGTCTCACAAGTTTCTGCTCATCTTGCAGCAACTGCAGCTATTCTTAATTTAACATCTGTTGACCCAGCAAAAATGGATTATAATCAAATTGGTTCTAATGTTTCAACCATTTCTTCAAATCTTGCTCAATTAGCAAGTGGAACTAAAATGATTGCTGCTTTAATGGAAGATGCTGAAGAGAGTGAAAAATTATTAGAAGCTGCCAGAAAATTGGCCAGTGCTACCTCAAAAATGTTAACTGAATCTCAACCAATCATTATGGGTCAAGGAAATAGACAAGAATTACTTGCTTCTGCTCAAGGAATTGGAGGTGCTTCATCTCAAATGCTTAAAGTATTTTTTTTTTCTTTCTTCTTCTTTAACCCCTTTCTTGAACATAAAGGTAATAAAATAAAAATAAAAATAAAAAAAATTAGCATATGGGAGATCCTGATGTTTCAATGGCTTCTCAACAAGAATTAATCGATTTAGCCAAGAATGTTGCTGCTGCTATGACTAAAGCTGTTGCTGAAGCAAAGAATGTTGCTGGAAAATGCCCTGATCAAAAATCACAACAAGATGTTGTTGCTGCAACCAAAGAATCTGCAAGCTCTGCAACTCAATTAGTTACCACCACTCAAGTTGTTTCATCAACTATTAACTCACCCCTTTGTCAAAAAGAATTGATTGATTCTGCTCACCTTGTTGAAGATGCAGTTGCAGCTTTAATGGCTAAAGGAAAAGCTGGATGTAGTGATCAACTTGCCATTGCTGATTTAGCTAAATCTATTGATGAAGTTAAAGCTTCCCTTCAAAAACTTGTTGATAAAGCTCGTCTTGGAGGTCAAAGTGAAGGTGATCTTTCTGAAATTGATAGACAAGCAGAAATTGTTATGGCTGCTACCCAATCTTTAATTAATGCAAGTGGAGACTCTGCTGCTATTATTGCAAATGCTAAATCGTTGGCCCTTGCTACCACTCAACTTGTCAATGCTCTTCGTCAACAAGCTGCAAATGTTTCTGATCCAAATGAAAAAGCTAGATTATTAGCTGCAGCAAGAGCTTTAGCTGATGCAACCACCAAAATGGTTAATGCCGCTAAAGACGCTGCCAGAAATCCAGAAGATCCTGGTGCTCAAGCAAGAATGAGAGCTGCTGCTGAAGCTTTACAAAATGCTGCTAGAAGTGCTTTAGGATCTGATGATAGAAATAAAGCCTTCAAAAAATTAATTATTGCTGCTAAAGCTCATGCTGCTGCCACAACTCAATTGATTTCAGCTTCTAAAGCTTGTTCTCCCTCAAACAGAAATCAAGCTTCTCAAATGCAATTGATTAATGCCTCCAAAGGAGCTGCTGATAATTGTGGTCAACTTGTTACTGCTGTTAGAAGTTTATCAGAAAAACCTGATGATTCTTCTGCTCAATTAAAATTAGTTACTGCTTCTAAAGGTGCTTTAATCCCTGGACAAACTTTAATAGCTTCTTCTAAATCTGCTTCCCCAACTATTGGAGATTTATCTGCTCAAGGACAATTATTAAACTTTTCAAAAGCTGCTGCTGAATCTTTGAAAAAATTAAAAGAAGCTGTTGAAAGTGCTGAAGCTGTTAGTGGTGGATTAGAATTAGATTCTGCTATTGAAAATATTCAAGCTATGCAAAGAGATCTTGCTGAAGCCAAGGTTTTTATTCATTTATTTAATTCATTTAATCCATTTATTTTAAAATCATTTTTATTTTTAATTTTTTTTTTCTTTTTTTTTTTTTTTTTTGGTTTGACTTCTCTTTTTCCTTCAATAACAACCTCAAAAAAAAAATAGAAAAAAGCTCAAGTTAAACAACTTAAACCAGATCCAGATCAAACTGCTGAAGGATGTCAAGTTGAAGTTAGTACAACCTCAAAAACTATTGGTTCTTCAATGGCCCAACTGATTTCAGCTGCTACTCAAGGAAATGAAAGTTATACTGGTGTTGCTGCAAGAGATACTGCTGCAGCTTTAGGAGTTTTAGGACATGCTGTTAAAGGAGTTGCTGCCACTTCATCTGATCGTGATTTACAAGATCATGCTTTAGATCAAGCAAATGAAGTTTTAGAAAAATCTGAAAAATTAGTTACTACTGCTAAAGCATGTTTAGGAGAACCCCAAAACCCTCAAAATCAACAAAAATTAGCTCAAGTTGCTTCTGAAGTTAACAAAGCTATGGCAGGTTTAGTTGATAGTTTACCAGGACAAAGAGATGTTAATAAAGCTTTAGCTCATATGAAAAAAGAATTACAAAGAATGGAACAACCAGTCAAACCAGAACCTGGAGAAACATTCAAATCTGCTCAAAATAGACTTGCTACTGCAGCTGCTTCTGTTAATGTTGCATCAAATAACCTTGTTACCGCTGCAAGAGGAACCCCTCAAGAATTAAAAAATTCTGCTGAAAACTTGGATCAAAATTTCTCAAATTTGATTGATGCTGCTCAAGCCCTTGCTAGTCAAACTAATGATGAGGCCCTTAAAGCTGATATTTTAAGTTTTGTTAATGATGTTCATCAATCAATGACTCGTTTATTACAAGCTTCTAAAGCTTTCAATGCTGATCCAAATGGTCCTAACTTGAAGAATTTACTTACACTTGCTGCAAAAGGTGTTGCAGATTCACTACAAAAACTTATGTCTGTTTGTACAACTGCTGGTCCAGGACTTAAAGAATGTGGTGAAGCTCAACAAAGTCTTGGAACTGCTGGACAAAAATTGGATGCTGTTAATGATCCAGATGCAGAGAATAATGATACCTATTTTGAATCTTTAAAGAAAGTTTTGGATAATCAACAAAATCTTTTAACTTCATGTTCTTCTATCCCAGGAGCTGCTCGTTCAAGTGATTCCCAAGAAATTGGAAATCAAGCTAAACTTATGGCTGATGCTGTTAACAATATTACTGATGCAAATCTTCGTTCTGCTTACTTGATTGGAGTTTCTGATGACTCCTCAGTCCCAGCTGTTCCTGGACTTGTTGATCAACAAAAGTTTGCCCAAGCTGCATTAGAAATCCATGAAGCTTGTGAAAAATTACAAGACCCAAATAATAAACAACAACAAGTTCTTGCAGCTGCATCAATTATCGCTAAGAATACTGCTTCTCTTTGTAACGCTTGTAAAGCTGCATCATCTAAAACAACCAATCCAGTTGCTAAGAATCAATTTGTTGCCTCTGCTAAAACTGTTGCATCTACTACTGCTAACTTGGTTACCAATATTAAAGCCCTTGCTACAAACCCATCTGATGAAAATAGAGCAAAATGTAATGAAGCTTCAAAACCACTTTTGGATGCTGTTGATAATTTGAAGATTTTTGCTTCTTCCCCAGAATTTGCTGCAACTCGTGCTTATATCAGCCCTGTTGCCCAACAAAAACAACAACCTCTTATCAAAGCAAACAAAGAATTAATTGAAAACTCAAAGAAACTTGTTGAATCTGCCAAAGGTATTTGTGGAAACCCAAGTGATGATGCTCAAATTCAATTATTCAATGCTCAACAAAAAGCCCTCACAGACTCTGTTAAAGCCCTTGCTAATGCTCTCAAGAATGGTGCACCTGGTCAACAAGAATGTGATGAAGCAATTAATAAAGTTACCTCTGCAATTGCAGAATTAGATGGAGCCTCAGTCAAAGCCACTGTTGGAAGTCTCGAACCTGTTCAAGGACCTGATCATCAAGGATTTAAAGATGCTTTACTTAATAATGCTAGAGCTGTTAACTCATCATCTGAAATTGTTTGTGAAGCTGCTCAAGGAAGCCCAGAATCATTAGGTCAATCTGTTACTGGACTCTTAAATAACTTTACTCCCCTTGTTGCTGCAGCAATTGGTGCCGCCTCAAAGACAAATGATTCTAAACTCCAAGCTGATATCCTTGAGAAATCAAAGAATCTCGGAGAATCTCTAGTTGAACTCTTATATGCTTCTAAACAAGCTGGTGGAAACCCAGAATCTACTAATGTTGATAAAGTTGCTGATTCAAGACAAAAAGTTGCTGATACTGTTCAAGATTTGATGAGTACCTTAGAAGGTGCAAGCTCAGAGAATAGTGCTATGAATGAAGTTATTAATGATATGGAAAATGCCATCTCAGATCTTCAAGGAAATGTTGTTCCAGAGGATGGAAACTATCAAGTCTATGCTAATGATGTTATTCAAGCAGCAAAAGAATTGGCTGATACAATGGGAGAAGTCATTGCAAAAGCTAAAACTCCAGAAGAACTTGGAGGTTTATCAAAACAAATTGGAGGAAAATATAAGAAATTGGTTAAATCAGCTCGTGGAGCAGCTGCAACAGCATCTGATGAAGAAGTTAAACAAGGAGTTCTTGATTCAGTTCGTGCTCTTGGTGGAGCTGGAGTTCGTTTGATTGATTCAATGAAACAAGCTGCAGGAAATCCAAATGATCCCACAAACAGACAAAAAGTTGTTGCTGGTACTAAAGAAGTTTCCCAAGGTGTTGCTAGAGTTGTTGGTGCAATTAAAGAAGGTTCAAAAGGTCTTCAAATTTGTTTAGATTCAATTGATGCCATCTCTGAAACTATTTCTGATCTTGAAACTGCTCTCGTCTTTGCAACTGCTGGTCAACTTGATCCACTTGATAAATCTGATAACTTTAATAATTATAAAGAAGGAATTTTACTCTGTACTAAAGATTTAACAGCTGATGTCAAATCCCTTGTTCAAGGAGCTACAACCACTCAAGATAATTTAGGAAATGCTGCTTCTCAATCCGTTGTTACATTAGAAAAACTTAGAGATCAAATTAAGAGTGCTGCTGCTGCCGTTACTTCAGCTGATCGTAAAGGTCAAGAACAATTATTAACAGTTTGTAAAGTAGTTGCAGAACATTTACAAAATCATATTCGTGCTACAATGGATGCTTTTGGTAAAGGTCCAAATGAAATGAATGCTTTAAGAGAATCCGCAAAGACAATGGTCACTTCAATTTCAGAATTATTAAGAGCTGTTAAGACTGTTGGAGATGATGCTACAAGATCTATTCGTGCTTTGGGAGATTCAATTTTGGGTATCGATCAAGCAATTGAAGTATTAGATTCAACTGAACCAGCTCAAGGAACTGCTCTTCCTGAAGATGTTGTCCAAAATGCTAAATCTGTTGCTGTATCAGCCTCTTCTTTAGTCAATGCTTCCAATTCAAGTAATCAAGATGATGTTATTAATGCTGCTGGAGAAGCAAGAAAATGTGTTGAGGCCTTATTAAGAGCCGGAAAAGCTGTCACAACCAATGCCCCAGCTGATAAGAAAGCTGAGATGCACAAAGTTGCTAAAGATTCAGCCAATGCAACAAAAGAATTATTAGAAGCTGTTAAAATTTTACAAGAGAAAAATAACCCAACCAATAAAGCTGAAGTTCAAAAAGCTGCCAAATCTGTTGCTGAAAGAATTAATGGAGTTGTTCAAACCGCTGGAGGTATGATTCCAACTGGTTATGTAGATCCAAATGATCCAAATGTTATTGCTGAAAGAGAACTCTTGGCTGCTGCTAATGCAATTGAAGCCGCAGCAAGAAAATTGGCCGCTTTACAACCCCCAGAAAGACCAAGAGAAGCTAATGAAGATTTACCATTCGAAGAACAAATTTTGGAAGCAGCAAAAGCTATTGCCTCTGCTACTGCAGCTTTAGTTCGTTCTGCAACTTCTGCCCAAAGAGAAATTGTTTCAAAGAAGGGTGTTGGAAAGAAAGAAGAACAAAAATACTTTTCTGATGGTACTTGGAGTGATGGTTTAGTCTCAGCTGCAAAATCTGTTGCAATGAATACAGGACAATTATGTGAGGCTGCTAATGATGCAGTTCAAGGAAAAGCAGATAGAGAAAAAGTTATTGCAGCTGCTAGAGGTGTCTCAGCATCAACTGTACAATTATTAACCTCAGCAACTGTTTCAACTGAACAAAACTCTGATTCTCAAAATCGTCTTAAAGCAGCTGGAAAAACTGTTACCAGAGCTACAAATCAATTGGTTGAAGCTGCTGAAAAATCACTTGCTTTCGAAGATACTGAAAAGGTCAATTATTCATTTTTTATTCTTATTTTATTCTTATTGCTTTTTATTTATTTATTTATCGTTTATTTTATTTTTTCTCCATTTCAAAATTGTTAACAACAACATTTTTTTTCTTTCCCTTTTACTCAATAATAATAGATTACTGCCGATATTATGAAATCTGGTGTAGGTGCTAAGAAGATGGAAATGGAAGCTCAAGCAGAAATTCTCAGAATCGAGATGGATTTGAGGAGAGCCAGAGAAAAACTTGGTGTTCTCCGAAAAAACAAATATCAAGGAGAATAACTTTACCAATTGTGATTTATGTTTCATTTTATATTTTTATTTTTTTTTTGAAAAAAAAAAAAAATTGTTTCAATTATACTCTCTTTTTTTTTGCAATAAATTTGTAAAAAGTAAAAAAAAAATTCTTCTTTTGGCTTTAAATCCTTTCTGAACAATTTGGATGGTGAATCTTCTCTTGTTTACAATCTCTTTTCTTTTTCTTTTTTTTTTCTTTTTTGATTCAACTAATAGTATTAGTTCAAGTAATTTAATTTTCTCGTTTCAGAACACAAACTTTTTTATTTTTTTCCAATATTTGAATTTTAACATTTATTTTTTGTTGATTAATATTTCGAAATTACAGAGAAACATGGTTATTCTGAGAAGATGGTAACCTGTTTCCAAAATTATTTGAAGTAAATAGCAAAGAGAGGAAGAACTTGAGCTTTTTCAAATACAACCAATTCATTTGCAACATTTCCATCAATATTTCCTGTGATTGGATATGCATCATTGTACTTTCTCTTGTCCACTATAATTTTCAAAAAGAAAAGAAATTGCATAACTAAGTGGTAAAAGACAAGATGAAAAAAAGGAAAAAAGAATCAAGAACCTAAAGTATAATGGGATTGATAACCCAATTTACATGGTCTTCGAATAAAACCTTCCGGATTTTCAATTATAACTGGTCCTTCAAGATATGGACTTTCTGTCACTATTTCGAATTTTTTAGAAAAGAAAAGAAAATTGAAAAGTTGGAGAAATAGGAAATGAAATAAAAGAAAACCAGGATAAACATTTCCAGGAGTAATCATACAAATGATAAAAGGTTTTCCATCAGGACTATCTTTAGCATATTTTGATGAATAGAATAATGAACTACTAAAATACATTCCTATTGTTTTTGAAAATTAAGATAGCGAAAAAGAAAATGAAAATAATAAATACCTTGGCCATAAAATCCTGCATCAGTTGCTCCTGTTGCTGCAAGTCCTTTGTTGAATGAAAATGAAAATAAAAAATCGGAATTAAAAATCAATAAATAATTCAATTAATGCCAATAAAAAGAAATAAAGAAACCAGTTTGACAAATTTCTTGTAATGCAGTTTCGTCTGTCCCATGAATCATTGGAATTGCATGTAACTTTTATTTATTTCAAATATTGATGTTGCTTCAAAAATAAAAAATAATAAACTAAAATAAATTAAAAAAGAGTTTTCACCAATTTCGAGTGATTCCAATCAAACCCTTCAGCCATTTTGGAATAATGATTATAAAATTTGAACTTTTGTGCAACATCATTTCCATTTTGCCAATCGTCTTTCTTGAAATTTGCTGGATTTACTCTTTGTTGATTGAAAAGAGAGGATCGATGATGTTGAAATGAATCAAATAACTTTTCATTAAATAGAACATAAGCTTTATTGACTTGTTTCATATCCCCTCCAAAAAATGTCATTAGTAATTCAAGTTTCTTTAAATATTCATTTCCATTTCCAACCACATTTTGTTTACTATCTCGAAGTATATATCGAATATATCTTGTTTCTATGTATCCTTTTTCTTCCCATTTTACTTTATCATTTGGTTTTGTATTCCACCAACATTCATTATTTACATTTGTTGAATCGGATATTGTTAAATTTGAAAGTGGAGAAAGGCTTGAATCTGAATCTGGTTGTAATTGAGTTGAAATTGAAACTTTAATTCTCATTCCTTCTTCTAAATCCTCCATATCATCCAAAACGAAAAAATTTCCATTTTCTTTGAAATATAATCGGATGTTTGCACTTTCTTGAAGTTTGATTTTTAATTTGATTGCATTTCTCAATTCTGATAATGTTTTTGCAGTTGTCCTCAGCTTGAATATCTCTGCATTGTATTCAATTTCGTAGGTCGATCCTATTTTGGTTTTATATTAAAATAAAATAAAAATTAAATCAAATAATTATTAACTTTTTGATTCTTCTTTTTTCCTCTTCTCTTCTTCCAATTTTCTTTCTTCCTCTTTTCTCTTTTCTTCCAATTTTTTCTTTTCTTCTTCAATTTTCTTCCTTTCTTCCAATTTCCTTTCTGCTTCTTTTCTTTTTTCTTCTCCAATTCTCTTCTTTTCTGCTTCTTTTCGCTTTTCTTCTTCAATTTTCTTCTTTTCTTCTTCCAATCTTTTCTTTTCTTCTTCCAATTTCCTTTCTGCTTCTTTTTTCCTTTGTTCCTCCAACTTCTTTTCTTCCTCTTTTCTTTTTTCAGTTTCAATTCTCATTTGAAATGATTCTATTAATTCAACAATCTTTGGACAATTTCCTTTTGCTTTTTGAAATTCTTCTTCAGTTTCATTACTAAATTTTTGAGTTGAAGTTGAACGTTGTTTTGAGATATCCAATGGTGTTTTTGTATTATTCCATTTTTTATTGATATCTATTTCTCTTCCACATGCTAACAGATATTTCACAATTACAATATGTCCATATTCACAAGCAGAATAAAATGGTGTTGCATCATTATTATTTGATTTATTCACTTCAACTCTGTTATCATTTAATAATAATTTCACAATATCAAGATGTCCATTTTGACAAGCACAATAAAAAGGTGTTTCTTTCCACCAATTTTCTTTGATTATATCAACTCTTTTATCATTGGACAATAGTTTTACAATTTCAAAATGTCCATGTTTACAAGCAATTAAAAAAAGGTGTCCCTTCCATCCGATTTTCTTTAATTATATCAACTCTTTTATCATTGGACAATAGTTTTACAATTTCAAAATGTCCATGTTTACAAGCTCCATAAAAAGGTGTTGCACCTTCATCTATTGCTTTATTGATATCAACTCTTTTATCACTTAATAATAATTTCACAATCTCAATATGTCCTTCTTCACAACCAATATAAAAAGGTGTTGCACCATTACTATTTTCTTTATTGATATCAATTCTTTCATCATTTAATAACAACTTCATAATTTCAATATGTCCTTTCCAACAAGCAATATAAAATGGTGTAAAGCCATCATTATCTGCTTTATTGATATCAACTCTTTTATCATTTAATAATAATTTCACTATTTCAATATGTCCTTTCCAACAAGCAATATAAAATGGTGTTGCTCCATCATTATCTATTTTATTGATATCAACTCTCACATCATTTAATAATATTCTCACAATTTCAATATGTCCTTTTTGACAAGTAATATAAAAAGGTGTGCAACCATCACTGTGTGGTTTATTGATATCAACTCTTTCATCATTTAATAATAATTTCACTATTTCAGTATGTCCCCAACCACAAGCAATGTAAAAAGGTGTTGCACCATCAATATTTGCTTTATTGATATCAATTCTATTATCATTTAATAATAATTTCACAATTTCAATATGTCCATAGCCACAAGCACGAAGAAAAGGTGTTCTTGAATATTCAGAATCTTGCCAATTAATGTTAATTTGTGAGTTTTGAAGTAATTTTTGAACTTCTTCAACTTTTCCATCCGCACAGGCTATCCAAAGTTGTTCTTCCATTTCTTTTTTTTTGCAAAAAAAAACCTTTTTTTAAAAAAACGACCAAAGTCCAGTCTTCAAAGTTCTTCTTTTTCACACAACAAAATTTTTCATGATTGAGGACAAAGCAACTATCATGGAAGTATGGATCCATAAGCTTATTTTAAAATTAAAAAAAAAAAAAAAAAACCAAAAAAGAAAAGGAAAAAAATCAAAGAAAAGAACAACAAGGGCACGTTTCTTCAAAGTTATTTTGATTTATTTTAAAATTTATTTATTGAATAAATTGATTTTTGTGAACAATGAAGAAGGTGAAGTATAGGAGATTGTTGATTCTGTTATTTATTTCAGTTTTCTTGATTTGTTTTTATTTGTGACTTTTTTTAGAAAAATCCTATTTGCAATTTGAACACAATAGAACAAATTGACGAATGATTGAGATATCTGTTAGAAAGTGGAAAAGAAATGGATATCAATAAAAAAATGGAATAATACAAAAACACTATTGGGATATCTCAAAAGAAAGTTCAATTTCAACTCAAGAATTGAAACTAACGAACAATTTCAAAAACAAAGAATCAAAATTGAAGTTGAAAAGAGATTGTAAAAAGTTGGAAGAGAAGAGGGAAAATTGAAGTATTGGAAGGTAATGGGTTCGAAAAATCCCTTAGTATTCTAGTCCGAGGATGAGGATCAATTAAATGAAAAAGACCAAAGGACATATTGAAATTGTGAAATTATTATTAAGTGATAAAAGAATTGATATCAATAAAGCAAATAAGAATGATACAACACCTTTTTATATTGCTTGTCAGAACGGACATATTGAATTGTGAAGTTATTATTAAGTGATGAGAGAGTTGATATCAATAAAGCAAAAAATAATGGAGTCACACAATGTTATATTGCTTGTCAAAAAAATGGGCATGTTGAAATTGTGAAGTATCAACCAACAGATATCACAATTGATCCCAATACCCAAAATATCGAAATGAGCATCAAATTTCAATTTTTCAATTTAAAAAACAATAAAATTCAAAACTCAACAACCAATTTATTATTTTGGATTTCTTCTTCTTTTTTTTTTGTTTTTGTAGATTGGGGTTTCATTGAAATTAATTTTTTTAAAAAAAATGTTCTTCGGAATGAAAAAAAAAATTGATTGAAAGAAAAAGTTTGATTTTAAAATATTGGTTAAAGAAATTTAGCAATCAATCAAATAAATCAAATAGGATGTCTTCCGTTATTGTATTTCAGTGTCTAAGTTGCAAAACAATCATTGGGGACTCTTTTTCTTTTGCCTTTGAATTGGAGGATGAAAATGCTTCAGGGTTTTCAGGTTTTTTGATTTTTTTTTTGAAATTTATTATTATTGTATAATCTGAATTGTGATTTCTTTAATTCAAATAAAAAAAAGCAATGTCAAATGTAGCTGTGTCAAAAGAAACAAAATTTTCTTCAAATGGATGGTATATTGATTTTTCTTTTTTTTTATTGCTTGATCTTCAACAAATAAAAATTCATTGTAGTTCGTTTGCTTCTGTTCATTGTTCTGAATGTAATATGATTATTGGAAGGCATTACATCTCAACGAAACCACCTTTTGATTACTTAAGGTTCTTTATTCTCTCTTTCTTATTGTTATATTCAACATCGACTGAAGATTTTATTTAAAAAAAAAAAACAGAAATTATTTTTCAATCAGTAATGCAGCAATTTTAAAGTTTTTTCTTTCTTTTCTTTTCTTTGTCAGTTTCTAATATGCATAGAAAAATAAATAAATATCAATCAACTTTAGAACTGTATTAGGAGAAAATCATGTACTTCCAAAACCTTTTGATCCTTCAATGTATGATATTGTTCAAGCTCATCAAGATATTATCAAAGTTTTTTTTTCTTTTCTTTTCTTTTCTTTTCTTTTTCTTTTTCACCAAAATCACAAAATAAATAAATCAAATATATCAAAAACAGCTAAAGCAACTCATCATTGCACTCAATCAAAAACTTGAAAGCTCAATGCAAGATTAATTGCCAAAAAAAAAACAACTTTTGTATATCATTATTAAATAGAGAACTTGTAAGATGAAATCATTTTTTTTGTAGACTTTGGAAGAAAAACAATAATAATGGCAATAGAAAAAAAAAAAGTGTTTCTAATAAACAAGGAAGAAATAAATTTATAACTTTTTAATGAAAAGATAAAATGGATAACATAGTTTTACTGTGACATGATCAAAACATTCCTGATTTCTTTTTCTTTTTATCTGGATTTTTTTGTTCTTCGATTTGTTTCCTTTTTTCTTCTATCTCTCTTAATTGTTTATCCAAAACGGCCTTTTGTTCATTATGTTCAGCATTTATCTAAGAATTTGGTTTTTAGTTTTGAGTTTTTCGAAAATAGTAATAAATAGTAAATAAATAATTAATAAAAGAAGAACCTTTGTTTCATTTTCATTTAATTTGCCTTCTTTTTCTTGAACTTTTTGATTAAAGAGTGCTTTCATATCTTTTTCCATTTTTTTCATCTTTTGTTCATGTTGTCTCTTTTCTTCTTCAAAAATTGCAAGTGGTCCATTTGGTTCACCTTTTTTTTGTGAACCTGAAGTTGAGCTTGTACTTGCTCTTGCACTTCCTAACATTTTATCTTTCCTGAAAACTTCATATAATCCCAAAGTTTTTTCTCTCAAATCATCCATATGTGTCCTAATTAATTAAAAATAAGAAAGGATTTTTTTTTTTTGTTTTTTTTTCAAACAAAAATAATAGTACTTAATTAATAAGTTCTTTAATTTCAATGAATCACTATATTTCTCATCTTCAGCTAGAGGGTAGGAGAAAAAAAATGAGATTACAGAAAATAAGAAAGAAAGAAAGAAAAAGAAAAAAAAAAAAAAAAAATAAAATTAAAAAAAAAAAAAAAAAAAAAAAAAAAAAAAAAAAAAAAAAAAAAAAATTCAAACCATTTATTACTCCCCAAGGAAATTTTCTTCCAAAAACCTTTTTACCCTCAAGTTCCATTTCTTCTCCTGCAATAACTGAAAATGGCATTGCTGCCTAATTATAAAATGAATTAAAACACATGTTTAGAAGGATGGATTACAAGAAAAAAAAAAAAAAAAAAAAATTACTCTGTATTCTTTAGCTTGTTTTTGATCTTGTTCATTATCTGCAGGGTCAACATTTACTTCATATAAAGAAATATTATGATATGAAAGATCTTGAAGAACTCGTTGTTTCATGGATTTTCTCTCTTCTTCACTTAGAGCATCAGCTTTTGCAATAATTGGAATAATGTTCACTTTTTCATGAAGATTTTTCATAAATTCAATATCAAGAGGTTTAAGTCTATTCAAAAGTTCAAAAGATTTACTTTCAATATCCATTTATATAGAAATAAAAAAAATAAAAATAAAATAAAAATACGAATGGGCATAAGGAGATATAAAATAGAGACAAATATGGATACGATTATCCACTATTTGTTTTCTGTTAACTCGTTTTTCTTGATCAAGATATGCATCATATCGTTCTTCAACAGAATCAAGAACTGGTTTCCAACTTTTTTTTTTTTTTCATGTTTTAGTTTTTCTTGAAATAGTTTGAATGTAGAAGAAATTAATTAATCTTTCAACCTTTGAGAATTATCAATAAAATCTCCATATCCGAGTGCTTCAAGTACATTTAATTTCAATTTTACTCCATTTTCTTCTAAATCTTGAATTATACGATAAATTCTTCAGTTCCAAGTTTTGAATGATGGAAAAAAAAAAAAAAAGAAAGTAAGAAAAAAAATTGATACCATAACTAGACCCTAAAATCTGTACTGATGTGGGAGTTTCAGTTGTTAATGGTTTTGAAGTTTTTTTATGTACTAATTGTGCATTAAATAAGTAGTTCAAGAGGGTTGATTTTCCTAAACCAGATTCACCTTTTATTTATTTGATTTATTTGATTTCTTTTTTTCAAGAAATATATAATTAAATCCTAGAAAAACTAACCAACAAGTAAAATTGTGAATTGGAATCCTTTTTGAATTGATTTTTTTTGGATTTGGGTAGGTAAATTGGTAAATCCAACTGAACCAGAAAGTTGTTTCTATGAATTTTTTTTTTACAAACGAGTCCAAATAAAACAAAAATAATATAAAATAATAGAAAATATAATATAAAATTTTAAAATTAACTCAAATATTAAGAAAATAATAAGAAACTGAATTGAAAAATGAAAAACTTACAACTTCAGGCGCCATCCTATATTTGCTTCCCTTTCCTATTAATATTATTATACAGTTATAATTCAGAATTTTACATGAAATTCAGATTTTTCATTACTTTTCTTATATTTTATATTCATTTTCACATTATTGTTTGTTCAATTTTGAAATCATTTTATTAAATAGACTCATTGTCAACGGATCAAAAAGAAGAAAAAAATAACAGAAAAGTTACAAAAAATTCTTTTCTCTCATTCCAATTCATTGTAAAAGATCTCTTTTCATCAAATCTTCCTATTTGATCATATCACTCAAATTTATCATAAACATTAAATAAATTCATATTATCATATTATTAACAATGAATGAATGATATATTGTTCAGTTATCATTTTGAGATTTAAATGTAAAAAATCAATAACAAAACTATAAAAAAAATAAAAACAAAAATGACTTTCTCTTTCTCTTCTTCTTCAATAACTAAAAAACATTAAGATCTTGAGTTTGAGTTTTTGTAAACCTTCAATATTTTAAGTTGGTGTTAGTATTTGTATTAGAATGTTATAAGATGGGTTTGAAATAAGATATGGATTTCGAATTGTTGGAGGATGAAAACTCCAAGAGATCAAGGAAGTGGTTTTAAATTTTGTTTTCTAATTCAAAAAGGTAACAAGTTATTAAATTTTCTCTAATCACTTATTCCCTTTTGGTTTTCAAAATTTTTCTTTTTTTTTTTCCATCTCCAACTACTTATTTCTCTAACATCAATCCAATATCTATTCAACATTTATTGCTATTTCTCAACTTTCTATTTGTCTATTCATCTATTTTTTCTATATATTTGGGGGTTCTATATGGATTACTTTTTAAACATTCAAAATTTTTTTTCGTTCACATCTAGGATAAATATCGAAGTGCAAGGACGAGTAATGGGATTCCGCCTGTTAGAATTGCACCAAGGGTTGCGTGAGATGTTGAGGTCTCTTGTGTTGATTGTTGAGGTGAAATGGTTGAGAGTTCATAGATCTTCACATTAGCTTCTTTTAAAAATTGCATTTCTTTGGAGCATGTAGTTTGAGTTAAGTTGTGTTCAGTGCGAAGTTTTTTAACTGGTTCACTTGCTAGTTTACCAACTCGGTTACCATACCCAAGAACATAAGCATGAGGAATATCTTCATCACAAAGAGTTACTTGTGCTATTTGGAAATATTTTTTCAAAAAAAGAAATATTTTTGATTAGTTTTAATTTTTGAAAAAAAAAAAGAAAGTAAGAAACCATTTGAATAATTATCTTTAATTTCATGATAGTGATCAAGAGGAACCCATCCATCTTTTCTTCCATAAAAGAAATGAAGTTTATCTTCATGTTGTTTAATAATATTATGATCTAATTCTTGAATTTCTCTCATTTCTGTTCCTGCCATATATAAGGAATTTCGAACAACTTTTGGACTTTTTTTTTTGTTTCATTGAATGATAAGAAAATTATTTGAAACAATAAAAAATGGGAATGGAATAAACTGTATTAAATTCTGAGCAGTAATTTTTGCATATTGAGCTTTTTGTTTTGTAACTAATTGAACTAATTTAATTTTAACTTCAAGGGGAAGTTGACTAAGAGGAACTGACAATGCAGAAATGGTTCGACGAGAAAAGTTATTAAATACAGGCTGTCAAGAGAAAGAAAAAGAAAAAGAAGAAAGAGATACTGGCTTTGAATTTCAAAAAAAAAGAAAAAATAAAAAAGAAAAGGTACTGTTAATTTTTTGCCATTTGGAGAACTTCCAATCAATTTTAAAGTTGGAAGAAGCATATGTGATTGTAAAACCTTAAGATCAGGTCTTCTATGTAAAATCTAATTTGAAATTTAAGTTAATTAAGAAAGTTTATGAAAGAATTAATTGAAAAAAAAAAAGACGAAGAATTGAAAAAAGGAAATTGAAAAGAAATTCAAAAAGAAATCCAAAAACCTGCAAACAAATATATGCACCAACAGAATGTCCTCCAATAATAAATTGAGTTTGCGGATTTACTGAACAAAAATAATCCATCATTGCAATTTTATGAGCGATTTGATGTTCTAAATCATAATTTTCTCCTTGATTATGATCCCCAGGACTATGACCAGCATGTTCAACTTTTAAAAAAATAAAAAATAAAATCGATCAAGATTCTTCAAAAGAAAAAAGAAAAAAGAAAAAAGAAAAAATCTAACCTGCAACAACATGAATTGCTTTTTCGTTCTCATCGAAAATTGTTTGTAAAAACTCTTCATAATAATCAACGACTCCAGGATTTCCTTCATAATTAAAAAGCAATTCATTAATTTGATAAGAACAATTAAAATAAATAAAAATAGTAACCTGGAATCATTAAATATACTAAATTGCTTTCAGTATTTGGTCTAAAGTGAAGGTTCACAGTAGGAACTCGACATCCAAGGAAGTTGAGCGAAATCAGTTCTCGAATCGCCATTTTTTTTTTTTTTTCTTCCTGATCTCAATAATTAAAAATCACAATTAATCAATCATTCAATGATATAGGATACAATAGAAAAGCAATCATGTCAATAACTACAACAGAAACAACAGAAAGAGACTTAGAATTAAAATTAGAGAAAGAGTTAGAATGCTCATTTTGTAGAGATTTGTTTAGAGAACCGAAAACACTTGGATGTCTTCATTCATTTTGTTTGGAATGTTTGGAGATTTATGTTGAAAAGAATCATTCAAATATTGAGTTAAGATGTCCTATTTGTAGAACTCCTTTTCAATTAGAATCAAAAGAACAACTTAGAAATTTATCAATTGATTCATTTCTTCTCAATAATCTCAATATTCATAACTCTTTGAAAAATTCATCCGAACAAGATCAAAAAAAGAAGAAGAAACTGAAATTAGTTTGTGTTGATGGAGAAAATGAAGCAACTACTTATTGTTTGGACTGCCAAGAATACCTTTGTGGAGGATGCACAATTGCTCATAAGTCAATGAGAATTTCAAAAAATCATCAACTCATTTTAACACATGAAATGAAAAATAAAGTTGGAATCAACTCAATTTCAAATTTAAATCCTCAAATTTATTGTCAAATCCATCAACAAGAGGAAATGAAATTATTTTGTGATGATTGTAAAATACCAATTTGTCCATTATGTGTTGAAAAACATCCTTCTCACAAAATTTTGACATTGTCAAATATAATTGAAGTTGAAAAAGAATCATTAATAGATTTAATTAATAAGGTTCGTCTTTCTATTTTTTTTCCTTCTTTTCATCCTAAGTAATAATCATAATAATACTTTAATCTAGGTAAAACCTAAAGAAAATGAATTGAGAAAAGGAATAAATAAATGTGAAGAAGTGATCAGAGAATTAGAAATTAATTCAACAACAACTCAAACTCAAATTAATCAACTTTTCAATCAAATTAGAACCAAATTGAATGAAAGAGAACAAGAATTATTAAATAAATTGGATGAAATTGAGAAAACTAAAAAGAAGACATTAGATCTTCAAATAGAAGAATTGAACTTTGGAGTTGAAAGTATTATTGGAGCTTGTCAAATGATTGAACAATCATTAGCTTTGTCATCTCAAAATAATGACAATGTGAGATTATTATCAATGAGAAATTTATATCATTCTAGACTGAATTACTTAATTAATAATAATTGGAAAACCGAACCACATTGTCATTCTTTAATTGAATTCTCAATTTCTGAAAAAGATGAAAATTTTATTTATTCAAATTTTTCAGATATTGGAATTTTAGATTCAAATGAAGTTTCAGCTATTGATTGTGTAGTTTCAATAAATGAAAACCAAAGAATCTTCAAAGGGGAAGAATGTACATTTGAGATAATTAGTTATTCAGGTGAAGGAAATGAAATGAAAAAAGGAGGAAATGGAAATAATTTTAAAATTCAAATTGAAAGAGAATTAAATAATGAAAATAGTAAAAATAATGATAATGAATGGAAAATTGTAGATTTAAATAATGGAAAATATGAAGTCAGAATGAAATTCAAAGACGAAGGAAACTATTCAATTTTTGTTAAATATAATGAAATTGATCTATATTTTTTACCTTTTAAATTTCAAGTGATCTCAAAACCAAAACAAAGAAATTATGATGAAATAAAAGAACCACTATTAACATTTGGACGAGATGAAGGTGAAGACGAAAACGAGGATGAGTATTTAACTTCTCATGGGATTACAATTGATTCAAATGGAAATATTTATTCCACTCGTTGGTATATTCATCAGGTTCAAATATTTAATTCTGAAGGGGATTTTATTTCATCATTTGGTTCAAAAGGAAAAGAAAATGGTCAATTTTATCATCCATCTGGGATAGGAGTTAATTCAAAAGGAAATATTATTGTTTGTGATAGTTTCAATCATAGAATTCAAATATTTAATTCAGATGGAAAGTTTATTTCAAAGTTTGATCAAAAGGAGATGAAAATGGTCAATTTTATCATCCAAAAGGAATTTGCGTTGATGAAAATGACAATATTTATGTTTGTGATCGTAAGAATCATCGAATTCAAATATTTGACCCTCAAGGAAAATTTATTTCAACTTTTGGATCAGAAGGAAGTGGAAATGGTCTATTTAATTTTCCTAATGGAATAACTGTGAATTTTAATGGAAATATTATTGTGAGCGACTCTAGAAATAATAGAATTCAAATATTTGATTCAAAAGGAAATTTTATTTTAACATTTGGATCACTCGGAGAAGAAAATGGTCAATGTAAGAATCCACATGGAATTTGTGTTGATTTGAATGATAATATTCTTGTCTGTGATTATGATAATTATAGAATTCAAATATTTGATTCAAATGGAAAATACATGTCCCAACTTAATGCTTATCGACCAGCAGATATTGTATTAAATCCCAAGACTTTGGAGATAATTGTTTCTGGTTTTTACTGTGAAGCTGTCATTTTTTGAACTTGTGTACAGATTATATAAATGTTTTTGAAACCAAATAATATTGAAAATTTGAATAAATTGGATTTTTTTTCATTAAAATTCAGTTATTTTATTGGATTTATTTTATACAAAACAAAATCATATGAATTCACAATTGATCAACTCTCATCTCACCTAATCAAAATAACTTGTTTGAATTCTTCAAAGAAATATTTGAACCGTTTGAAACATCTAAACTACTTCCCAAATGATTAATAATATTATGTCCAATAAGATTCTAATTGAATACTTCTTTCTCTCTTGATTCTTGATAAAGAAAGAACTAAAAGGTGAATAACACTTGGATAAGTCTCCTTGTAGGTGGGGTCAAATAAAAACCATTGATAAATTTCTTGAATTTTCTTTTGTTTCAAAGTAATTTCTTCATTCGAAATTGATAATAAGATTCTTTTAAGATTTCCTGCATCAGTTTCCCTTTTTTTATTTATTTTTTATTTTTATTTTTATTTTATTTATTAAAAATCAGAAAATTCAAATAAAAATTACGGTAACTTTATAGAAAAGGATTTCCAATCAAGGATATCTTGAAAAGGAAGAACTAATCCATCACCAAAAATTACAGGAATACAACCATAACAAAGAGCCCTTTTATCATTTTATTATGAGAAAAAAGAAAAAGGAACAAAAAAAAAAAAAAAAAAAAAAAAAAAAAAAAAAAAAAAAAAAAAAAAAAAAAAAAAAAAATCAAAAAATTTATTTACTCAACAGGTCTTGGAGTCCACAAATGTAATCCAGGTGGCGCAAGACAAAAGATTGATCTATGAGCTTCAGGATATTCTGTTCCTCGAAAACGATTAATTATAATGTCTTCACTTTCTTTAAATTTTTCAAACCATAATTGACGAATTCCTAAGTAAAAATGAAAGAATTTTGGTTTTATTGAATTTAATTTCAACTAAACAAATAAATAAATAAAGATACCATGACTATGTCTCCATTCATCTCTAATTAAACCTTTAAAGGAAGCTAGTATGTCTCGTTCATTGAAGAAATATTTTCCTGCAGATTCTTTCGCAAAATTGGTCAATGATGGTGAAATAATAATATCTCTTGATTTATCAAAATCAAGATGTAAGTTCCCATTTGATAAAAGTCGAATTGAGTTTTGATTAACATCTTCAGGGAGAAGTGATGTCCTTTCAAGATAAATTTGATAGAAAATTAAAGAAAAGAAATAAAAGAGAAAAATAAGAAGAAGAAAAAAAAAAAAAAAAGAAATACCCCCAACCATTTGTTACAATGAAGATATGATCTTTTCCATTATTTTTCTTCCAATGTTGATTTGTTTTAACAAAATTATATGCTTTCAAAGATCAAAAAATTTAGGAACAATAATATATATTAGTAAAATGAGAGTTCTAACTTTTTTTTTAGGATTTTCAAAAAATTTTTTAAAAAATAATTTTTGTATTGGCAAAAATTTATTATAATTTGAAAAAGGCTTGGCAAAATATATTTTTTTAATTTTTACAAAAAAAAATAAAAACTATCTTAAATTTATTTTTTTGATAAAAAATGAATCTTGGCGAGGAAGAATTTTTAAAATTAAACGTAAAAGAATTAAGAGGTTATGCTCGTGAATATAAAGTCAAAAAATATTCAATAATGAGTAAAGAACAATTAAGAAATGCAATTAAAAATAGTGCTGAAGGTAAACCACAAAATGTTGAAGTAAGTTTAAAGGATTTACAAAAAGAATCAAAGAAAATTGATAAATTTATTCATGATTATGATACAATAAATAAAAAGAAGTTTTATAATCCAAAAATTATCACTTTGAATAAGAATCTGAAAACATTTAAGGATAATCTTGAAGAAATGTTTAATATATACAAAGATAGAATCCATGTTTTAGATGATTCATCATTGAAGAAAACATATTCTACCTATATTATAAAAGATTCAAATGTTAATAAAGATGAAAATCATATGTATGATGATTTTTTTGAAAGAAATAAAAATAGAATATTACAATTTCTAAGTAATAATCGTGGATATAAAACTACAATGAGAATAGAATATAATATAGAACGTGAACAAATTGATGATGAAGGAAAAAAATATGTTGAAAGGTCCAATACATTTAATACATCTAGATCAATTCCAAATTATCCAAAATCTGATATAAACACAATCTATAATAATATGAAAAATAATTTAATTGTTCAAATAGAATCATTTAAATCAAAAGGAAGTGGTTGGTCTGTATCAGGAATAACAAAATGTGTTATAGACCTTGCATTAATAAAACCATTAAAAGGAAAATCATATTTCAAATTACCAGAGTATTTAGAAAAGAAAAAAGCAATAATAAATATGAAAAATGATGATAATGAATGTTTTAAATGGTGTATAACAAGAGCATTTAATTTACAACATAATAATAATGAAAAAATAACAAAAATATTAAAAAAACAATCTGAAAAATTTAATTGGTTAAATATTACTTTTCCAACAAGTATTGAAGAAATTAATATATTTGAAGAAAATAATCCATCCATAAGTATTAATGTTTTTGCATATAAAAAGAAAGAAGAAGAAGTTTATCCATTAAGAGTATCTAAATATATTGATAGAGAAAATAATATTGATTTATTATTTATTAATAATGAAGAAAATTATCATTATTGTCTTATTAAAGATTTAAGTCGATTATTATCATCACAAATATCAAATCATAATGGAAAAAAATATTATTGTAGAAAATGTTTATCAAGTTTTGATGATGATGAAAGATTAATTAAACACAAAGAATATTGTTCAAATGAATTAGCAAAAATAATAATGCCTGATGAAAATACAATATTAGAATTTAAAAATTATTGTAGACAAATGAAAGTTCCATTTGTTATTTATGCTGATTTTGAAACATTTATAAAACCAATTGATGATAATAATAATTATATAAATACTGAATCATATACAAAAAAAGTAAACAAACATGTTCCAAGTTCATTTAACTATTATATTTCTTGTGTTGATGATAAAATATTTAGAAAAGAACCAGTTAGTTATATTGCTGAATATGAAGGTGATGATGTAGCACAAAAATTCATAGACAGTTTAGAAAAAGATATTAAAGAATTATATAAACGATTTAAATATCCAAAAAAGATAATAATGGAAGATGTTGATGAAGATAATTTTTATTATGCTCAGAAATGTCATATTTGTGATGAAAATTTAAATAATGATAAAGTAAGAGACCATTGTCATTTAACTGGTAAATATAGAGGTGCTGCTCATAAAAATTGTAATTTAAATTATAAATTACCAAAATTTATACCAGTTATTTTTCATAATTTGTCAGGATATGATTCACATTTATTTATTAAGAAATTGAAATGTGTGAAAAAAGAAGATTTAAATTGTATTCCAACAACTGAAGAAAAATATATATCATTTAGTAAAAAAATAATTGTTGATGAATATAAAAAAGATGAGCAAACATATTCAATATATCGTGAAATAAGATTTTTAGATAGTTTTAGATTTATGAATTCAAGTTTAGATAAATTATCGAAAAATTTAAATGAAGAACAATTTAAAAATTTATCGAAATATTTTAATAAACATCAATTAAAATTATTAACAAAAAAAGGTGTTTATCCTTATGAATATATGGATTCGTTCAAAAAATTTGATGAAACAGAATTACCAAAACGAAAATTATTTTTTTCATCAAAAACAAATCAACATATAACAAGAGCAGAATATAGACACGCTAAAAATGTATGGGATAAATTTAATATAAAAAATATGAGAGAATATACTGATTTATATAATTTAACTGATGTTTTAATTTTATCAGATATATTTGAAAATTTTAGAAATATTTGCAACAAAACATATAAATTAGATCCATTATGGTATTATACAACACCAGGATTATCATTTGATGCTGCATTGAAAAAAACAAAAGTAAAATTAGAATTATTATCTGATTATGATATGGTTTTATTTTTTCAAAATGGTATTAAAGGTGGAATAAGTATGATATCAAATAGATATAGTAAATCAAATAATAAATATATGTATAAATTATATAATCCAAGAAAACCATCAAAGTTTATAATTGATTTAGATGCAAATAATTTATATGGTTGGGCAATGAGTCAATATTTACCAATAAATGGATTTAAATGGATGAATATAGAAGAATTAAATAATTGGAATAATTTATTAGAAATAGAAGGTAAAGGTTGTGTATTAGAAGTTGATTTAGAATATCCAAAAGAATTACATGATTTACATAACGATTATCCATTAGCACCAGAACGAATTACAACAGATAAATCAAAAATTGAAAAACTTATTCCAAATTTAAATGATAAAAAAAATTACATAATCCATTATAAAAATTTACAATTATATTTAAGTTTAGGTTTAAAGTTAACAAAAATTCATCGAGGAATAATATTTAATGAAAGTTTATGGTTAAAAGAATATATTGAAATGAATACAAATTTACGTAAACAAGCAAAAAATGAATTTGAAAAAGATTTTTTTAAATTAATGAATAATGCTGTTTATGGAAAAACAATGGAAAATATTGAAAATAGAATAGATGTTAAACTTATAACTGATGAAATTAAAGCACAAAAGTTAAATTCAAAACCAAATTTTAAAAGTTCTGTAAAGTTTGATGAAAATTTAACAGCAGTTCATATGCATAAAACAAAAGTAGAATATAATAAACCTATATATTTAGGATTTAGTATTTTAGAAATAAGTAAAACATTAATGTATGATTTTCATTATAATTATATAAAAAATAAATATAATAATAAAGTTAAATTATTATTTACAGATACAGATTCATTAACTTATGAAATAGAAACAGACGATTTTTATAAAGATATTGAAAATGATATTTATGAAAAATTTGATACAAGTGATTATCCAGATTATCATCCAGCAAAATTACCAAAAGTAAATAAAAAAGTAATTGGAATGTTTGGTGATGTTTCAAAAGGTTATCAAATATTAGAATTTGTTGGTTTAAGAGCAAAATTGTATTCAATGTTAATTTCAAAATCATTAAGTCAAGCTGAATATGAAACAGAACATTTATCACATTATATTGAAACAATAAGAAATTTATTTGAAATATATGAAGATTATGAAGATGATAGAACAGAATGTGATATAGATTCAAATAATATAGAAATAAGAGATGAAGAAAAAAGATGTAAAGGTGTTTGTCAATCAGTTGTAAAAAATACAATTACACATGAAGATTATGTAAAATGTTTAGAAACAAGAACAAAACAAATGAGAAAAATGAATGTATTTAGAAGTAGAAAACATGAAATATTTAGTGAAGAAGTAAATAAATCAGCATTATCAGCAAATGATGACAAAAGAATTATATTAGAAGATGGAAGAACAACCTTAGCACATGGACATTATAGAACAAAAGAGTGGCCAACAATTTTTGTCGAAGAAATAAAAAAACAAAAAAAGAAAAAAATATAAATCTGATTTTCAATGAAAACCAAATTATTTTTTTTCAAGTAAAGAGTTATTTGATTTAATACTATAAATTTTTTGATAAATTCTTCTCATTTTCTTTTCATTTTCTGAAAGATATTCAAATTTTTCATCTTTAAGTTTAACACCATTATTTGATAATTCGTTGTATTCATTTTGTAAATTTGATAAAATATTATAAAAATAATCAACATCTTTTGTTTTATTTTTTAAAACAGTAATTTGAACTTTTGAAGATAAATAATTAAAAAACAATTTTATTGAACCAAGTTCTTTTAATAATTCAACTTGTTCATTTGTTAATGTTTGTAGGAATGTTTGTAGAAACTTGTCCATTTTTAAATAAAAAAAGAAAATTTAAGAACAATTTTTTTAAAAAAATTTTTTCAACCAATTGTTGATTTTAAAATCCATTCATTATATTGTTCAGGTAAACCTAACCATTTAACTAATACTTCTTTTTCATCATCTTTACCACGTTCATCAATTATTTTATCAATTTTCCAAACACGTTTATGAATATCACCAGTAAATTTAATTAATTCTGGTTCATAATATCTAATATTTTCAGTATCATCAATATTATTATTTCCTTTTTTTAATTCTTCAACATAATAAGTATATGGTAATGAATAAATAACTTTTTTAATTTTAAAAACTTCAAAAGTATATTTATCATCAGTATGTCTAACAAATGTATGTTTTTTTCTTTTAATTCTAACTAAATCACCGACTTGAAATTTAGGTGGATGTAAATTTGCATGTGTATTATAATTATTACTATTATCAACAGCAGTTTGAATATTTTTTTCATTAACATCAACAGGTTTCATTTTAACCACAGAATGAACTGTATTATTATAATTATCAACTAAATTTTGTAAATCATCAATATATCTATAGGTTCCTTTATGAGTCCAAAGTTTAGCCATTCGACCTTTTAAAGTTAAATGAAAACGTTCAACCATTGCAGCTTTCCAATTAGTTGGAGGAGTAAAATGTTTAATATGATGTGCTTTTAAAAAATCTTGAAATTGTTTATTTTCAAATTCTTTACCTTTATCAGTTTGCAATAATTTAGGTTTACCTCTTTTTTTAATTAATGAAACAAAACCTTTAATAACATCACTTGAATTTTTAGATTTTAATGGAACAACTTGTGCAAATCGACTACCAAGGTCAATAGATGTTAATAAATAATTATATCCATCATTTTCATCGGAATATCTTTGCATATCAACTAAATCAGCTTGCCATTGAACATTTAAACCAGAAGTTATAATTTTCATTCTAGGATATGTATCAATACTACGAGCATTAACAGTATAACTATCAAGTTCATGTATTATTTTTTTCATATCATTTCTATGAAGTTTATTCTTATTTTCTTTATGTTTTTGTTCATCAAGAATTTGTTTAATAATTTGTTGTTTACCTTTAAATCCAGTTTTAGAATTTTCATAAATTTCAACAAATTCATCTCTTTGATGTTCTTCATTTTTTCTTTTTTGAACAATATTTGATAAATTTTTTTTATTATTTGGTTTAATTTCTTTTAGTTTTTTTTTATTATTTGATAAATCAACAACATCAGGTATTGATTTTTTATTATTATTTGAAAAATAACTTGTTATAGTTTTATTTCTAAGTGTCATATTATGTTTACTATTACTCATTGTAATTTTTATAAATATGAAATAATATTTTGTAATGTTGTTAAAGAAAAATTATTATAATTATTATAATTTATCATATTTATCATAAGTTTATTATAATTTTATCATATATTTATTATAATTTATCATATAATAAATTTGTAATAATTTATAATATTTTTATAATACTTTGTAATACTTTATAATAATTTATTATAAATTTAAGAATTGTTATATTTTACAAAAATTAAACATAAAGAAATAAAAGTTTTATTATTTGTAATACTTTGATTATCAAATGTTTTAATTGAAAAATTATATATTGAATTTATATTACCCATTCCTTTTTTTACTTGAAATGGAATATTTATATCTTGATTTATTTGAATATTTTGAAGACCTGATGGTCCAGCAAATTCATAAAAAACAAGATTTTTTGGAAAAGTAATAAGAGTTTTTTCATCAATAAGATTAGTTGAAATTTTAAATAAATCCTCAGGATTATCAGCATCATTATCAACAATAATTAATTTTTTTAAAATAATAACATCAACTTCAAAATTAATATTAATAACCTCATCAAAATTATCAACACCATCAATATATTTATTTATAAAAACAGTTTTATATTTAATATCTTTTCTTGATAAATCAATCATTTTTTATTATAAAAATATAAATTATATTTTTTTATTTGATTTATAATTATCTATAAACAATTTCATTTGGATTAACTGTTAATTCTCTAAGAACAGAAATATAAAAATAATGATTTCTCTCTGCAGCTGCATCACCAAAATTAATATCAATTTCATATTTTACAGGCTCAGCTAATGGATAACCATCAATATAAACATCTGGATCAAATTTATTTAGTGGTTTCATTGACAATGGAGTTGGATCAGTCCAATCTTGATACCAAACAAAGTTATGATTATAATCATCAATGGATGTTATACAATTACCTTTCATCCTATTTCTTTGCAAAAAATATGGCTCATTTAATAAACATTTAACTGATGATGAATAAATTGGATTACCGTTTAATAATGGATTAAAATCAATTATATTAGTATTAGCAGTTGCAGCAGCAGATCCATCAGGATATTGTTCACCTAATCCATGAAAGTATCGAACTCCTTGATCTTCTTTAGAATTTGATGGAAACCACATTATTTTTTGTATATGAGAACCTTGTGAACGATTAATATCAATTTCAATATGTTGTAATAAACCAGATTTAAATTGTTTGGAGTGATATAAAAATGGAACATAATCAACAAAACCACCATATTCAGCAAATTGTTTTTTCATATCGTTAACAATTGCAATATTATTTTCAACGCACAAGTTTAATTCTAAATTAGTTAAATTAAGTGTTGCTGGTGGAACTGCTGGATCAGTTTTTGCTGTTGCTTTTGCAATAAAATACACATTTGCTGTTTCACTCCAAGTAATTCTAATTTCAATAACATCACCAAAATATCTATTTTTATCCATTGCTAAAATTGTATTTTTAAATAAATTTAAAGGTAATCTATTATATATTTTTAATTTTGTATTAACAGTTGCATTTTTAAGATAATACATTGGCTCTAAAAATCCATTTTTAGTTGAACCTCCAGATGTTCTATTAAAATTATTACCAATTGAAAAAGAAGCTAATGCAGCATTTACTTCAGCTACTACTGGAGCACCAGCACCACCACCAGCTGCAGCTGTAGCTGGAGTATAAGTAATAGTTGGAGCTTGCGGTGGAATCAAACCTGAATAAATACCAGTATTATCAGATGGAAAATCATTAGTCAACATTTCATCAAGTCTTGTTTCATGTCTTAAAATTGCATTTGTATATTTATGAACATCTGGAATATCACATAAAATTACTTGTCCTTTTTGTGTCATAACTGTTAATCTTTTAATATGTGGAATCAAATCGCAAAACCTGTAAACAAATAAATTTGCACCAACATTTGCACTTTGTTCTTCAGTAAATTTTAAATCTGTTCTTGAAAAATTAAAAACTTGTGATGCTGGAATTTGAAACACTGATTCTTGTCCACCGTTTGTATCAAGCGTTACACTTCCACCATTATTTTGTTGAACAATACGCAAATATCTATAATCAGAATGGTCTAAAATTTTTTGTTTTTCTTGATTAATTTCTTTTGTAATTAAGCTTTTTGGAGTTAATCGAATTTCTTCGGTCATTTTTTTACTAATAAAAAATTAATAAAAAAATTTTTTGTTAATAATTAAACTATAAAAATTTTATTTTAGTTAATTTGAAAACCATTATTTTAAAAATAATATTTAAACCATTCAACTCAATTCTGTCATCATCTTCATTTGTCAACCAAAATTTATAAATATTACTTTTGTCTCTTGAAAAATTTTTTGAATTTTCAATTATATTTCCATTACATTCATAAATAATATAAGAATAACTTGGGTCAGAAAAACTAATAATATCATGTAAAATATTGTTATTTTTATTTTGAACAATATTTGATCTTAAAAACAATGTTGATTCTCGATTCATATTACAAACATTTGTTGAACGTAAAACATTTAAAGTAAATTGATAACTTTTGTTTTTATCAAATCCAAATAGTTCAAATAACGTATTATTAAACGTAAAGATTGGTTGTTCATCATTAACATCAACTCCAGAAACAGTATAAGTTAATTTTCCATCATCACCTATTGTATTTATATTTTGAAAAGTTATAGTATATTGATAATTATTTGGTGAATTATTATTTAATAATTGTTGAACAACATTTTTAAAAGATGTTCTAGAATAATTAGATGGTGGAACATTAATAACAATAGAATTTAATCCTTCCGTTAATATAAATGAACTATTTTTTTGAACATTATAAAATGATTTTGGAATAGAACAATTTAAAAGAATAACATGAGTATAATCAATACTATGGTCTAAATCAATAAAATAAGAAAAATCAGAATGTGATTCTTCTTGAAAATATCTATTTCTACTATTAACATAAATAACATGTTCATTTTCAATAATTGTATTGTTGTTCATTTTTTCAATGAAAAAATAAAATAATAATAATAAATTTACAATGCATCAAGTCCATAAGATTTCATTAAATTCATAGCTTGTTTTCTAGCTTCTTCTGCAAGAATTGGTTCACCTCTTCTTTTTGCTTCAACATATAAATCCATAGTTAATTTCTTTAACATTTCACGATTTTTTCTTAATTTTTCACGAAGATATAATCCATTTTTATCTAATCTATTATCAACAACTTTAGCAATACTTCCACCAAGATTACCTAATCCTCCAGCAGCATTTCCAGCAGCAGCAGCAATTGCAGCGGGATTTCCACCAGATTGAATTTTCTTTTTACTTCCACCAGTTTGAGGTTTATTTGATGGAAGAAATTCATATTTTGTTGAACCACAAACAGCACAAGTTGATTTTTTTGCTTTTCTATTATTTGCTGTTGTAGTAATTGTTTCATTTCTATTTTGAGTTTTAGTTTTACATTTAACACAATAACTACTCATCTTTTAATTATTTATTTTTTAATTATTTAAATTTATTTATTTATTTTTTTAATAACTTTTTTCTTTCCTGCACCATAAAACAACATATCTAATTTTGCACTTGCTTCAGTAGCTAATCTTGCAATTGTGCTTGCATAAGTTGGTGAAGTTTTTAATACTTCTACAATATTTTGCATAATAAAATTATTTGCTTCTGTTGTTAATAAACCATTTGATTTTAAAATATTCATAACAAAATATTGACAATTGTTATCCACATGGTCATATTTAAAAAATGATTCTCCAACATCTTCTTGCGTTTTCTTCATCATTTCACCAAATTTTATTTCTTTATTAACTGGAATTTGAATTATTGATTCAGATTTATCTTTATATGATAGAGGAATTAATTGTATATTAATTACTGAATTTTTTTCAACTAATAGATTCATTCCACTTTCCAAAACAACAATCATATACAAATGATATAAATCATCATAATGTAATTTCTTTTTCTGTTGTTCTAATTTACCTAATGTTAATAAATTTAATAATTTAGTAACATAAGATTGAATTGGATTACGTCCTATATATATTTCTTTTATTTTAAATATTCCTAAATTCTTCAATATCTTTCTAACTTTAGGAGGATAATCACTTCTTGTTGGGAAAAAGTAATTTATAACATCTTTTATTCCATCACCTTCTTGTATTTCATTATCATTAACAATATAAACATGTCTTATCTTTTTTTTTTTCTTTTTCCACCATTTTGTTTTGCTTTAGGTCTCCTATCTCTAACCCAATATGCATCTTTTGTCATTCCATTCCACGCTCCACCAAACTGAGTTGGGACTAATACAGGTAATGCCCCATTATTATAAGCACCAACTCTTCCTAATTGAAAATTAGTAGTCGACATTTTTTTTCTATTGATAAAATAATTTAAATTAAATTATTTTTTTATTATTTAATCTTCATCTTCATCTTCAGATTCTAAAATATATTCATATGAAAAATTTTTTCTAAATTCCTTATTTTTGGAAACATATAAAAATGAATATTTTTCTCTTGTTGCATCTTTATAAAGTTCTTCAAACGTTTCAACACCAATATTTAAACCAATTTTATCATATAAATCTTGAATTTTTTTATTTTCAATTCCTTTAAATAATAAAAAATAATTTAGTGATTCACGAGAAGATGGAAGAACATCAAATAATGTTTGCGAACTAATAATAACTACACATTTATAATGTCTAAATTCTTTGATAATTTTATTTACATATTGGTCTCTCAAATCAACGCTCATGTCATCAAATAATATTACTCTTTCTGGAACTTGTTTTTTAGGTTTATATTGTGTTGTTTTTATTTTTATTTCATCATCATTTCCAAATATACTTGTTTCATAATATATTGTTTCAACTTTTTTTTTATCATTTTTTTCTTCTTCTTTGAATTGTTTAATTAAATCTGCTAAATAATGTTTTCTTAAACCTTTTTCTTTAATATCATAATAAAATTCATAATTAATATCTTTTTTATCAAAATAGGTTTTTATTATTTCATAAGATGGATCACAATTATGAGTTCCAACAAATCCATAAAATGATGTTCGTTTATCCATTATATTTTTTAAAATATTAAATATTGTTGTTGTTTTACCAGATCTTGGAGGTGCAACCATATATACTGTAAAATATTTTTCTGGAAATAATTCTCCACCTTTTATATCTTCTGGATTTGGTTGATTTATCTTTAAAGGTTTAACTTTTTTATCATTTATTTTCTTTAATTGATAATTCATTGTAATTTTATATAATCAAAATCTTTTATTTCTTTTTTTAATTTTTTGATATTTTTTTCACCTTGAATAGATTTCTCAATAATGTCAAAACCTGTTGCATCTTTGAATGATTCTCCTTTATATCTCTTTAACAAAAAATCTATTGCAAAAAATCCACAATTTACGGTATTTATTTTTTGAAATTTTGTTCTATTTATTTTTAATTGATATATTGTTTCATCATTTCCAAATTTTTTCAAAATTGGTTTTAAATTATTAAAAAAATTTTTAGGTGGGTCTTCTCCAAAACTGTCATAATATTCTATTGTATCTTTTGTAATAAATACTGATACCCAATGTCCACCTTTTTCTTTTTTTATTGGAAATAAATTTAAAATAAAACTAAATGATTTATCTGATTTATTTATTGGAATGTCTTTTATTTGATCAAATGCAAATGTTCCTTTAAAACCTTTTTTACCATAATTCAACATAAATTCATCTATTTGTTGATTATTTAATCCTTTATTTTCATTTAATTTACCAGCACCAAATTGAAAAAGATTAGGATTACTATTTTGAAAATCTTCATTATTTACTAAGTCATTAATTAATTCATTTATATTTTTATAATATTTCCCATTTTCTTTTAATAATGATATATTAAATTTTTTTGCAAGTTCTTCGAGTTCATCTCGATCTAATAAATATTTCTCTTTAAGTTCATCTTTAATTTTTTTTATTTTTTCTTCTTTTTTCTTTTTTTCCTCTTCTTCCTCTTCTTTTTTTGGCATTCTTAATTTAGCATTTATATAATCATTATTTGCATTAATATTTTCAGTTATTACTTGAACAAGATCAGGTTTATTAATTTTATTAAAATTTATACCATAATTATCTGCTATTATATTTAATGTTCCTCTGTTTAATTTAATTAAATATTTATAAAAATCACTTTTATTTTTTTCTTCATCAAGTTTTTTATCTTTATCAATATTTTTATTTTTTTCATCAACTAATATATCTTTTAATTCTTCAATCTTTAAATCAAGTTTTCTTTTTTCTTCTTTCAATTTATCAACGTCTTTAATTAATGTATCTTTTTCAAAATGTAATACATTTTTCTCATTAGCAAGTTTATTAAATCTTTCAAATTCATATTTTCGTTTTTCTTTTAATTCATTTATTTCTATTTCTAATTCCTTGATTTCTTCTAAATATTTTTGAAACTTTTCTTCTTTTTCATTATTATCTTGTTTTAATTCTTTTATTTTAAAATCTTTTTCTATTATTAATTGTTCTTTATTTTTAATCTTAATCTCATAATCTTTTAGTTCATTCATTATTAGTTCAACATCATTAGTTAAATTATTTAAATAAATATTTAATTCTTTTATTTCATTATTTTTTTCTTTTATTTCATTTTCTAATTCTTTTTGTTTTATTTTTAATTCTTTATTTTCATCTTCTAATCTATCATTTTCCATATTAATTAATAAATTTCTATCATCTATTAATTTCATATCTAAATCTTTTTGTTTAATATCATCTGTTAATTTTTTTCTTTGTTCTGTTAAATTTTCAACTAATGATTTATTTTTTAACAATTCTTTTTCTATATCTTTTTGTTTATCTTCTGTGATATTTTTTTTATATTCCAATAAATTTACATTTGTTTCAAGCATTTTTTGATTATTTAATTGTGATGGATGAATATTACTTGTAAATGATGGAACATTATTATAAACTTTTGGTTGAATTGTTGATGGTGGAATAGTTGTTGTTCGTCTAAATGTTAATTGTGTTGGTTCAATAGATGTTTTAGTTTGTAATTTATCATTCAATTTATCATTAATTGTTTTTATAGTTTGTGAATTCTTTTTTGATTTACTTTTTGTTTTTTTATTTTTTGTTATTCTTTTTGCAATTTTTACTAAATTTGAAAGAATATATTTATCACTATATGGTGAATCTAATTTAATTTTTTTATTATTATAAATTATATATCTTTTTCCATTAATATATACAAGTTCTATTTTTGATGTACTCATTTTTTAATAATAAAAAATTTTTATATCATTGATATAAAAATTATCCAAATATTTTAGTTTGATATTTTTTTGGTTCTTTTTTTATTTCTTGAATTTGTTTTTTTTCTGGTTTAATTGGTTCTATTTCCATATTTTCTTCTTCATCATATTTTTCTTCATCATCATATTTTTCTTCATCACTTATTTCTTCATCATAATAATATACTCTTCTTATTTTCTTTTTCGATTCTTGTTTTTGTTTTTCAACTTTTCCCTCCTTTTTAGGTATATTTATTGGTTCAGATGTTGATGATTTTGATGTTTTTGTTATTTTTGTTGTTTTTTTCTTTGGTTTAACATAAATAACTTCATCTTCTGATTCTGATTCTGATGATTCATTTTCTGATTCACTTGTTGGATATTGAATATTCTTTTTTTCTTCATATTGTTTTTTTCTAGCTTCTTGAGCTTTTTTAATATTTGCTTTTGATGATTCTTTACGCTTGTCAACCTTTTCCAAATTTTGATCAAATTCACCCATTTTTTATTATAATATTTTTTTATAATATTTTTTATTTTTTTTACAAATTTAAAAATGGAATATTATTCATTATTTAGTGAAAATTCGTTTTATGGAAATTATATTGAATCTAATGAAATAAATACATCTTCTTTAAATACGGATACATTAAAATTATCTTCAAATATAAATCAAATTATTTTTGGACCTAATCAAACAACTATTTTTAATATTAATACTGATTCTAATAGAACTATTAATTTTCCTATTACTTCTTCCGATGTTGATGTTGTTTTAACTGATTCTGACCAAATTATTAATGGATTAAAATCTTTTTCAAATACTTTACAAGTTCATAATATTACACCTGAACTTCATAATAATTATTCTTTAGGTAATTATTTAAATTATTTTTTTTCTTTATATTCTTCTACAATTTATACTAATGAAATTAGAACATCTGATAATAATAATATTACTATTTTTAATAATTTAATTTTAGATAAATTAAATGCTAATCAATTATTAAAATTAGATGCTGATAAAAAAATTATTAATGATACAAATGTTTATGTTATATTATCTGATTTATTAACAATGTTAGATGATTATGTTTTAAAGAATAGTCCAGTTATAAATTATGGAACTATTAATCAATTATTAAGAACTAATGGAAGTGGTTTAGTTTATACTTCAAATACTTTACCTGATGGTTGTTCTGCAAATAATTTTACTATTACAAATCCAAATATTAAATTTAGTTCTAATAATTATGTATTAATGACAAACGGTTCTGGTTATGCTTATACTTCAAATACATTACCAAATATTAATACTGGAACTATTTTACCAGTATTTAATACAAATGATTTAGGTTCTATTACTTATAGATGGAATTATTTATATGTTAAATATGGTGATTTTTATTCAATTGAATCTGGAAATATTTTACCATCATTAGGTTTAACTTATGATTTAGGAAGTTCTGGAAAACTTTGGAATAATGTCTATGCAGATACTATTAATACAAATATATTGAATGTGAATGCTATTAATATAACTGGGAGTATTGTGCCAACAGCAGATGATACATATGATTTTGGTGCAGGAAATTTAAGATGGAGAACTATATATATTCATGATATTCGTATGTTAGGAACTATTGGTTCAAATTTTGTTCCTTCTGGAAATAGAAACCTTGGTGATACAACAAGTAGATGGAATAATTTTTATGCAAATAATTGTGATGTTAATATATTAATAGTAAATACATCAGTTGGTTCTAAATTAATTCCAAGTGCAGTTTATGATTTAGGATCGTCTTCCAATTATTGGGGAAATGCTTATTTAACTAATTTATTTATTGGTGATTATGTTAAATCTAATTTAACTGCTTATGGAACATTTAGTTTAGGAACATCAAGTCGTAAATGGGAAAATGTTTATGCAAATAATCTTTATGGTAATTGGATACCAAGTGGAAATTTAATACCATCAACTAATAATACTTACGATATTGGAAGTTCTTCTTATAGATGGAAAGGATTATATACAAAAACAATTACTGATAATGGAACAGGAGCTCTTGTAGTTCAAAATAGTTTAGAAGTTAATAATTCTTCAACAGGAAATGGTAATTGGGGAAATATTACAGTTAAAGGTAATTATAATGGAGATATGCCTCTAATATCATTATATAATAAATCAAATATTATTTCAACAATTGGATACAATAATGAAGATTTATATATAACATCATCTAATGGTAATACAAGAATCAAGAGTCATTTAAATCCATTTTCAAATAATTCTCATAGTTTGGGAACAACTTCGACTAAATGGGCATCTATATATTCGACAGCTCTTATATCATATGGTATCTTTACCGAAAATTTAACTATTGATAGAGCATCTTATACAGGAATAACTGGATCTTTAGATATTAATGTTGGAACATCTGGTGGTGCATCGACATCAAATCATGCTAAAGTGAATCTTGCTGTTAAAGGAGGTGGTGGTGGAAATGTTTATGCAGGATTGGATTTAGGATATTATGATGGGGCATTACCATTATTAATTACTTCAACTGGTGGTGATATTGTTTTTCAAAATACTATTAGTCCTTACACAGATAATACATATTCATGTGGAAAAAGTGGAAAGAGATGGTCATTTATTTGGACTGGTTATGGTGTTTTACAAACTTCTGATGGAAATGATAAAGAAAATATTCAAGAATGTGATTTAGGATTAGACTTTATTAATGATTTGAAACCTAAAAAATACAATTGGAAAAATTCTGACAATTCTGATTCTAATTATGGTATTGTTGCTCAAGA